>Ga0182012_10000727_pt1 | contig 36217 bp, 29 predicted proteins | sample 612S2SmetaG_FD_120486 | JGI IMG/M metagenome (GOLD analysis project Ga0182012, IMG submission 120486) | Permafrost microbial communities from Stordalen Mire, Sweden - 612S2S metaG | ecosystem: Environmental > Terrestrial > Soil > Wetlands > Permafrost | place: Sweden: Stordalen | collected...
ATGGCAGGCGGAGTGATGTCCATGCGGCCGAAGCCGGCATCGAGGGGCATGGGGGTAAAGCTGTCGTGCTGCGCGGCGGCGGGCAAAGTGCATGCCAGCGCCAACGCCGGGACAAGCCAAAAATGATTCCGCATATCTGAACCTCTCGTCGTTTTGGGGGCTGAATCCGCGAGCCATGCTTCGGGGAAATTCAAGGCCAGCCACATTCAAACTATCGCGCTGTCACCATGTTAGACGCAATTGCGCGGCGATGCGTATACCCGGATTCGACCGCCCACGAGGACGCACCCGCGCCTTTGCACCCCCGAACTCACAAACCCGTAGAATGAAGAGGGATGGCATTTACGGAACAATACGATGTGGCCGTGGTTGGCGCGGGACATGCGGGCTGCGAGGCGGCTATGGCTGCGGCGCGCATGGGGCTGAAGACGGCGCTGATCACCATGAACCTGGACCTGATTGCGCAGATGAGCTGCAATCCGGCGATCGGCGGCGTGGCCAAAGGGCATCTGGTGCGCGAAGTGGACGCGCTGGGCGGCATCATGGGCGAGGTGGCCGATGCGGTCGGCATTCAGTTTCGTCTGCTGAACGCGTCGCGAGGACCGGCGGTCTGGAGCCCTCGCGCTCAGTGCGACAAGCAGCTCTACCGCGTCAAGATGCGCGAAGTGCTCGAATCGCAGGCTGGGTTGCATATTCGCCAGGCGGAGGTTGTGGATCTGGTGATGGAGGAGCAGGGAACGAGGGAGCGGGGACCAGGGACTGAGGGACTGGGGACAGGGGACGGCGCGGATGGCGATAGTGCTCGTTCGTACCGTCGCGTTCTTGGGCTGAAGCTGCGTGACGGGCGCCAGCTGCTGGCCGGGGCAACCATTATTACTACTGGCACATTTTTGAATGGGTTGATCCACTGCGGCGAAGAGCGTTACCCGGCGGGCCGTAGCGGCGAGCCGGCATCCGTCCTGCTGGGCGAGGCGCTGCGGGCGCTGGGGTTGCGGACTTGCAGGCTCAAGACGGGGACGCCGCCGCGGCTCGATGGGCGGACGATCAATTGGAGCGTGTTCGAAGAGCAGCCGGGCGACAAGGACCCCACGCCCTTCAGCTTCCGGACAAAGAAGATCGCCCAGCCGCAGATCAGCTGCCACATCGCCTTCACCACGCCGGAGACGCTGCGCCTGATTCGCGAAAATGTTCACCGCTCGGCCATGTACTCGGGCCGCATCGAGGGCATTGGCCCGCGCTACTGTCCGTCGATCGAAGACAAGATTGTCAAGTTTCCGGACAAGGCGCAGCACCAGTTTTTCCTCGAGCCCGAGGGCCTCAACACGCACGAGGTCTACGTCAACGGCATGTCGACTTCGCTGCCCATGGAGGTGCAGTGGCAGATCGTGCGCTCCATTCCGGGCCTCGATCAGGCGGAGATGCTGCGCCCCGGCTACGCCATCGAGTACGACAGTGTGGACGCGACCGAGTTGGACCGTACGCTGCGCGTGAAAGCCTTCACAGGCCTTTACCTTGCTGGACAGATTAATGGGACGAGTGGATATGAAGAGGCCGCCTGCCAGGGCATCATGGCCGGCATCAATGCGGCACTCTGGCTGAAGGGGGAAAAGCCCTTCACGATGGACCGCACGGAGGGCTATACGGGAATTTTGATCGACGATTTGATTTCCAAGGGTACGGACGAACCGTATCGGATGTTTACCTCGCGGGCGGAGTTCCGACTGCACCTGCGCATCGACAATGCGGACCGGCGACTGACGCCTTATGGCCGCCGGCTGGGCCTTATCAACGATGAGGCGTGGGCCGAGTTCGAGCAGAAACAGGCGCGGATGGCCGCCTTGCAGCAGCTTCTTACCACGCGCAAGCTCGATGCAGAGAGCCTGGCGCGGGCCGGCTTCGGAGAGCTGACCGCTACGGCGGGACTGACCTGGGCGCAACTGCTCAAGCGGCCTGAAGTTGCTATCGATGCCGTGCTGGGCGCGCTGCGGGTTGAGTTGCTGCGCGATCCATTGCTGGCCGACTTTGCCGCGGCGCAGAGCGAAAACGCTCCTGCGCTCGAACGCAGCACGATGCGCAACGAAGCCCGCGCCGTGGAGACTGAAATCAAATTTGCGGGCTATTTGGATCAGCAAAAAAAGTCTATAGAGAAATTAAAGGCTGCCGAGTCGATGGCCATTCCAGAGTGGCTGGAGTACTCGGTCATCAGCGGGCTGTCGCGCGAGATGCGGGAGACGCTGGAGCGCGTGCGGCCTGTCACGCTTGGGCAGGCCAGCCGGCTGCCCGGGGTTACGCCGGCGGCGCTTTCGCTGGTGCATGTGTCGATCAAGCTGCAAGGCGAACGTAAGATGCAGAAGGCAAAGAGCGCGTAGTGTCTTTGCCGGTTGATTTTCTTCTTTTGGTTTCGAGGTATCCCACCCTTTCGCCAGAAAAAAGGCGAAAGGATGGGGCACGGAGGTGGTACAAAAATCGGTTCAACCGGTCGTGGCTTATGTGCCTTGTACACCTCTTGTGATGTGCATCATCTTGCTGACGGCCCTGATGGAAGCTCCGCCTACATTGGCCTTGAAGGACTGCGTGTAGGTGTGGCTGGCGGTCGAAGACATGCCGCCGTAGACGCTGTTGGCTGTTTCGACGGTGTGATAGTCCCAGTCGATGCAGGACGGCGGCGCACTGCCGACCGTTGTCACATTCGACGCGGAGTAGTAGATCGTTCCCGCGCCCGAAGACAGCACCGTATTGCCTCCGTTGAGGTAGTCGACGAAGTTCAACTGATAAGCAACGATCGGCGCCAGGTCGCTCTGCGACATGCCGCTCAGCGAGAGCAGGGTGATGGTATGGTTGCCGATGGTGTTGCCGTTGTTGTCGATCGCGACATAGGTGGCACCCGTGATGTTTCCGTTCGAGTCGTTGGTGAGCGTGATTCTGAGTTCATACCCGGCGGGCAGCGTGTGGCTGGGCAGCGTGCAGAGCTGCACCTGGCTGTTGCAGATCTGCGTGTTGGCCGCTGTCCAGTTGTCGACCATGCAGGTGAGCGCGGGCGGGCTGCTGTGCGGGCTCAGATAGATGAGGTACTGCTGCGCGGCGTCGTAGTCGCTGCGGCCGGAGTAGCAATTGACCTGGAATCCGAAGCCGTCGCTGCCGGTGATATCGCTTTGCACGTTGATGGCGACAACAACACCGGTGAGATTTGTGCAGTTGTCGTTGATGAAGTAGTTGGAGTTGCTGCCCAGGCCGGCGCTCGGCGCTGCCACGGGATTGCCGCGCACCTGCGGCCCTTGCCATGCGGCGGTGCCCACCCAGAAGATATTCTGCTGTCCGTTCTTGTCGATCAGGAACACATCGGTCTGGCTCAGTCCGAACTGCTGCGAGGCCGCGACGACGCTTCCGGCGTTGGCGTTGCCCACGGGGCCGATGCCTCCCGGTCCCTGCCAGCTGCCGCCGCCGTCTACCCAGTAAACCTGCAACTGGCCGGTCTTGCTGACAACGAAGACGTCGGTCTGCGTCAGGCCGAACTGCTGCGATGCGGCAAGCGGGCTGCCGGGGTTGGCGATGCCGGCTGGACCGAGCGTCTCCGGTCCCTGCCAACTGCCGCCGCCGTCGACCCAATACACGCGCAACTGGCCGTTCTTGTCGATCACGAAAACGTCGGTCTGCGTGAGGCCGAACTGCTGCGATGCGGCGAGGTAGCTGCCGGGGTTGGCAACGCCTGCCGGACCGAGCGTCTCCGGTCCCTGCCATCCGCCTCCGCCGTCTACCCAGTAGACGCGTAGTTGTCCGTTCTTGTCGATGACAAACACGTCGGTCTGCGTCAGGCCGAACTGCTGCGATACAGCTATTGGGCTGCCGGGGTTGGCAACTCCGGCCGGACCGAGCGTCTCCGGTCCCTGCCAGCTGCCTCCGCCGTCTACCCAGTAGACGCGCAACTGTCCGTTGTTATCGATCACGAAGACATCGGTTTGCGTTAGACCGAATTGCTGACATGCCGCCAGAGGGCATCCCGCGGGGGCAACGCCAGCGGGACCGAGCGTCTCCGGGCCCTGCCATCCGCCCCAATTGTCCACCCAGTAAACCCGCAACTGTCCGTTTTTGTCGATCAGGAATACGTCGGTTTGATTGAGGCCGAATTGCCTCGACACCGCAACGTTGCTGCCGGGGTTGGCGACTCCCGTTGGCCCAAGCGCCATCGGTCCCTGCCATTCTCCCGCGTTGTCGACCCAGGAGACGTTCAACTGCCCATTTTGATCAACAGAGAACACATCGGTTTGATTGAACGCGAACTGCTCCGAGGCGGCAATGCCGCTGCCAGCCGAAAAATATGCCATCTGTGTACCCTCCATGATTGGCCGCGGAAGCCGCCAACCGAACTTTTGACCGGCCTGATTCCCGCTCAGGTCCAGTCACCGGAGTATACATCCGCTTTGAGTGGGTTGAATTACTGTGTGTCAAATTTATTTTGATGAGCCGAAGGAAGCTGGCGGGGTTGGCTTGCTTTTCCGCTACTTCGAAAACAGGGGAATGTGGAATGGCGACTCGGCAGAAGAGGGATTCTTCTTCGCCGTCTTGGCTGCCGATCCGCTTGCGCCCTCGTGCAGCAGCGTACGCTGCGAGTTGATGCACATCCATCCCGCGCGCACCTTCTCAAAGACGTGCGTAAACACGCCCTTCTCGTCCACCGGCGATCCGCCCACTTTGTGATGCAGCATATAGGTGCCGTTGACTACGGCAATATCGCCCAGCATTCGCACGGTTACCACTTTCTGGGTCAGGTTTACGGTCTTGTCATCGCCGTTAATCAGCTGCACCACCTGCTGGTTGCGCGTGGAGATGTCGCCGTTGGCCGCCACATCCACAAACAGCGGCGAAATCACGTTCTCCAGCCCATACTGGTCGCGCAGATTCACCGCGCTCGACCATGCGTCTTCAATCTTCTGGAACTGGGCAACTTCCGGGCTGGTTGTGGTCATTACGCCTGGCGTGGTTGCAGCAGCCTGACCGGCCGCAGGAGCGGGAGCAGGCGTCTGGGCAACTACAGGACTTGCCGCAACGCAGCAAAAAAGGAATGCAAAACTGCAGGCGAGGGAACGATTCATAGGCGGCAGATACTCCGAGGGGCAATCATTAGCGCACTCTCATTCTAATTGGTTGCGCTACACAAGTCTCTGCAACTGGCTGGGCTGGTGGAGGGTGATCATGGAGTCTTCGATCGATATCCAGCTATCCTTGCGGAACTGGCCGAGGGTTCGGGTCACTGTTTCGCGGGTGGTGCAGGTCATGGATGCCATCTCTTCGTGGGTCAAGAGCAGCGGGAAACGAAACTCACCGTTCTCCATGTGCTCGCCGATCTGATGAGCGAGCTCGTGCAGCAGGCGTCCCAGGCGCATGGCGACGGTCTCAGAGAGTGCGATGCGGCAGGCATCCTGCAAGGCAAAGCGGTACTCCTGGCAGATGCACTGCACGGCGCGCGCCTGCGCCTCGCGGTGGCTGCGCAGGAAGTTTTGAAAGCGGTCCCGCTCGACGGGCCGCAACTGCGCCGGAGTCAGCGACTCGGCAGAGACTTCATACACGCCATGGGTGAGAACCGCGTACAGTCCAACCACGGAGCCCGGCCCTGCGACGCGCACAATCATCTGTTTATCGTTGTGCGGGCCTGCGGTCAGCTTGAGATATCCGCTGCATATCAGATAGAGGCAGCGCGCTTCCTCGCCCTCGTTGAACAGCGCAGCCTGCGCGGGCAGGGAGATGGAACCGGAGACCAGTTCGAGGTCAGACAATACAGCGCTGCCCAGCGAGCAGAACCAACCCGGCCGCCGGTTGGCGCAGGAAGCGCAGCCTGCGGGCGCTTGTCGCAGTACTTGCATGCCGTGCGCATGCGCCTCTCCGGAAGTATGCAGGTTCGCCATCGCTCTGCCTTGTCCCGTTGCCCATATTTAGCGCGGCATCGGAGACTCTGAGAAAAAACTCATGGAATTACCTTCATGCTGGCCAACGCACTGCTGCAAGATACACACGAAGGCAACGCCTTATGAGCAGTTTGCCTCTCGTCCGTCAATTCCGATGTGATCGGGCTCACGGCGCACATGGGGGATGTCCCTTAATGTGACAGTCGTTACCAGCCTGATGTGATGGACGATACAAAATGTTCAAAATTGACCGGAACCAAACCCTTCACAAAGATAGACTTCCGATGAAATCCATCCTCGAGATGTCCAGTGATGAACATCACGGACCAGAATCCGACAACAACGTAATCTCACCCTCAAGTAGTGATGCTCCGCACAAGTTTCTGTAGGGAAGCGCCGGGTTGGATCAGTGCCCGGATATGGAGCATCCAAGGCGGTATTTTTCATGCATATTGAAGGCCCTGTAACGCGATTGCCAAAACGTGCGGCTCCGGGATCAAGGACGGGACTGCGAGCATGTTGGATGTTGATGCTGGGCGCGAGCATTGTTTGCGCAACAGCGCTGTCGGCGCAGACGCCGGCGAAGAAGGTGGTCGCTTCCGCAGCTCCGGCGGGCAACACCCCCGCGGGTGCAACCTTTGTTGGTTCCGACACCTGCGCCACGTGCCATGACGCCGTGGCCAAGGGCTTCGCCGACAACCCACACACGAAGATGCCCCTCATGCATGGCAATGCTCCCGGCGTGACTTGCGAGAACTGCCACGGGGCGGGCAGTGAACACGTAGCCGGCGGCGGCGACGTTACCAAAATCTTCAATCCGTCGAAGCACTCCAATAAGGAAGTGAATGAGACATGCCTTAAGTGCCATGCGTCAACGCACCAGAACTTCCAGCGTTCTCCGCATGCCAGGGCCGATGTTGGCTGCATCAATTGCCACTCGATCCACGGCGCAGACGCGGCAGCTGCCCGTCAGACACCTTTCAGGTCGTTGGTCAAGGTTGCCACGTTTCCCATCAGCCCTCTCTCCGGCGAGGACAAAGAGAAGCTGCTGAAGGCTCCCGCGCCGGCACTCTGCTTCCAATGCCATAACGACGTGAAGCCGCAATTCGACATGCCCTTCCACCACAAGGTGAACGAAGGCGCGGTCAACTGCACGGACTGCCACGACCCGCATGGAACCTTTGGAAACAACAACCTCAGGTCCACTGCCGATCAGAACATGATTTGCACCAAGTGCCACCAGGAGAAGCGCGGTCCGTTCATCTATGAGCACGCCGCGGTGAAGGGCGAGGGTTGCCTGGCCTGCCACACTCCGCACGGCTCACAGAATGCACGTTTGCTGAACCTTGCGAACATCGATACTCTGTGCGCCCAGTGCCACAGCATGGTGGCAACGAACACGATCCATAACTTTTCGTGGAGCCAGTCGTCGGATGTTTCGCCATGCGTCAACTGCCACACGATGGTTCATGGCTCGAATCTCGATCCGGCGTTTCTCCGCTAAAGGATACCGGCAGCACTCCCAGGGTGGGTGCTGCCGGATGCGCGGATGAGTTGTAAACAGGTTCTGACACGAAAAAGAGATGTTTCGAAGTGAGGCTCTTATGAATACGGTCTTTATGAAATGGCAACTCCAGGAACGGACGACTCGCCGCAGCCTTCTGGCCGCGGGGCTGGCGATCGCCCTGCCGATGGCGGCGTGTATCGCGTTGGCTCAGGAGCCGGATGCGAATCCCTCGAGGATGGCAACGCCCCAAGGGTACAGTGCGCGGCATTCGGTCGACATCATTGGCCGCGTCGCCGACAAGGTCGGCTCCAGCGCAATGTATGACACCCTCGTTAACCTGCAAACAGGTCCACGCGTCAGCAGCGAAACCTTCGAGCTGAACAAGCTGGACTCGAACAAGCACACCTGGTTGGATAACGCGCGGGCTACGGGCTCGGGCTTTGGCGGCGATCCCTATAACTTTGCCAAGCTGTCGATGAGCAAAGCCAGGATTTATCAGTTCAACGGCAACTTCCGCCGCAACCGGCTGTACTTTGACTACGACCTGCTGGGTAACCCCAATCTGCCCGGCGATATCCCCGGCTTGCCGATCGGTCCCTCGACCGCTCCGACCGGCACGCTGCCCTTCAGGCAGCCGCAGCACTCCTCGGATTTGACCAACTCGGTGCGGCGAATGACCGACACCGATCTGACCCTCTTTCCACAGTCGGTGCTCAGCGTCCGCCTCGGCTACTCGCAAAACATCCTGCAGGGTCCATCGCTGATCCCGGTGCGCTCCGGCGGCGTCATCAAGTACAACTCCCTGATGGAGCAGTACCTGCGCCACTCCACCGACGAGTACATCATGTCGGTTGCGTGGAAGCCGGTGCGGGGTACGCAGTTGAGCTACGAGGAGCGCTTCCACCACTACAAGGAGAACAGCTACGTCACGCTGGACCCCAATGGGTTCATCGCGCAGGAATCCGACGGCACGCCGGTTTACCTGGGCAACTGGGATGCATCGAGCAATGCAGCGGTTTCCACCACCACGCAGTGGGCGCAGTACAGTACCGCCGCCTGCAATGCCAACAGCATCGTTGCTCCGACGACCTTCCTGAACCCTGCGCCGGCCGGCGGCAAGCCGATCATCGACCCATCCTGCGCGGTGATTACCAGCTATCAGCGCACCAACCCGATCCGCACCAACATGCCGAGCGAGGTCCTGCGCATCCAATCGAACAGCATCAAGCATCTGAGCATGAACGGCGAGTTCAGCTATAGCAAGATGAGCATGAACATGCCCAACTTCTTCGAGAGCGGTTCAGGCCTGAACGGAACCACCCGCACCGAGTACTACGCGGCGTCCGCTACCGCCAAGCGCGATGTTTACAGCGCGAACTTTGGTCTTCTCTGGCAGGTGACCCGCAACTTCGATCTCGAAGAACAGGTGACCCTGTCGTCGAACGGCCAGCCCGGAAGCGCCAATACGTCTGGCTATACCAAGGTGACCACCGGCACGGCCGCCGGTCAGGAAACCATCAACTTCGTCCCCACCCCTCCCAATACATGGGCAACCTATACAACCGTGACCAACGGCGCCGTGGTTTCGGGTGAGACATACGGAACTGTCTCCACTTACTTCGGCAACGAGCAATTGATAAATAATCTGACCGCAAGCTGGGCGGTGACACCGAAGGCGAACCTCGCCCTCACCTACCGCTACGGCAACCGCAACATCGGCCTGAACCTGAATGTTACGCCGACAACGACGCGCACCATCTTTGCCATCACCGAACAGGCTATGGTTCTTCAGGGTTCCTATCGGGTGACCAACAACTTGGACTTCAACGGCACCTTTGAGGCAGCGTACAACGACAACGCGTTTACCGCCATGACGCCGCGCCAGTTGCGCCGCTATCGTGCGCACACCACATATCGCCCGACGAAATGGGCGACCATTGCGGCCACATACACGGATACGGAGCGGCACAACAACACCAATAACGAAGTTGCCGGCTTCTACAGCCAACCCACCACCAACTACTACGAGGGTCCGCTGAAACATGTCGACTTCACCCGTACGGGCGGCTTCTCCGCTGAGCTGACGCCCAACGAACATTTCGCTTTCGACTTCGACTATGTCTACGCCGACGTTTTCACAGCCACCAACATCTGCTACGCGGGCCAGGACAGCGGCTTCCTGACCGGCACGACCAGCCCGTATTTCGCAAACGCAGCATCGGTGACTTCCACCGGCGCTCCCAGCGTCTGCTATAGCACCACCTCCGCCACACCCCCCGCCGTCCCCACCGTTACCGTGACCCAATGGCTCGGCCGCGCCTTCATGGACGCTCCGACGCAGCACGGCACGGGGGCTATCGTCATCAGCCCCACCAACAAGCTGAAGTATGGCGTCGGTTACCAGATCAACTCGGTCAACGGCTCCCAGTTCTTCACCGACGCCCGCGGGGTCAACGGTGCGCTGCACTCGACCTATGAGACTCCGTATATGAGCCTGGACTGGATCGCGCGCCCGGGCTTTATCTGGAAGGCACAGTGGAACTACTATGGCTATGGCGAGGGTGGCCATTCGGGTGCGCCCTTCTGCACCCTGAACTCCGTTGCCACCGCGACGGCAGCCAACATCGTGCCTTGCGGCAATGAGCCGGTTCCGACAGGCATGAACAGCTCGAACGCCGGCATGACCGCGCCCAGGGACTTCCACGCCAACAACATTACGCTCGGTATTCACTACGACTTCTAACCGATGGGTGCAGCATCGACTAACCGGGGTGGGCCGGGTCTGGGTTGTTTAGGTCCACCCCCTCTTCTTGAACCCCGCGAGGGATCGCAATCCACGCGAAACGAAGATCAGCAACAGGTAAGCAACAGGGAGTGCCAATATGAACAAGACAATTCAATTCGGTCTTGGAGTAGCGGCGATTTTTGCCTTAGGCGCCGCCATGAGCTTCGCGCAAGCCGGCGAAGCAACGTATAAAGCAAAGTGTCAGAGTTGTCACGGCGCGGAAGGCACACCCAATGCGGGCATTGCAGCAGCGATGGGCGTAAAACCGGCCACCGATCCGTCTGTCAAGGCGCACACGGAAGCGCAGATGATTGCAATGACCACGGACGGCAAGGGCAAGATGCCGGCGTTCAAGGGCAAGCTCACCGACGCGGAGATCAAGGGTTCGGTGGATTATTTCCGCACCTTCACGAAGTAAGAGTTGTAAGATTTCATCACGGATATCTCATCGAGTTTCGGGAGATGCATTTGCGAACTTGCAATTTCTGTGAGACGGTTTTCGCAGCCATCTCAACTCCAAGTCTTAACCGCCTCACCCGGTCCGCTGGCCGGCGTTAGGCAAAAAACCAACTGGCGGGCGCTTTTTTGTGCCTCATGGCCAGAATCATCACTGAGGAGAACACAATGACCAAGACGATTCCATGTAAGGCTGTGCTGACTTTGATGGTGTGCCTGGCCGCGACCGCGGCTTTTGCGCAGGGCGACGTGTATAAATCCAAGTGCGCCATGTGCCACGGCGCGGCCGGCATTCCGAACCCCGCCATGGCCTCCGCCATGGGCATCAAAGCCGCCACCGATCCTTCGATAAAGGCCTTAAGCGAGGCCGAAGAGATCGCCGTGGTCAAGAACGGCAAGGGCAAGATGAAGCCCGTCACCGGACTCACCGACGCTCAGGTCAAGGAAGCGGTAGATACGTTCCGCGGCTTCGGCAAGTAAGCTCGAACGAACTTCGGCGCGGCTCTGTCAAGGAGTACGCGCCAATCTGCTGAGAAGGCCGCTTTGGCCTTTTCGATTGCGGTTTCGCGGGGCTCACTCAGCTCCGCTGACCGAGACCAGGCAACACAAACCACACGACCGTCGCGCGATGATGCGTACTGGCCGTTGCCATCAACAAAGGAGATTCCATTGACCAGGACAATTCAATTGAAAGCCGTACTTTCGCTGATGGTGTGTCTGGCCGCAACTGCGGCCTTTGCTCAGAGCGATGCCACCTACAAAGCCAAGTGCGCCATGTGCCACGGCGCTTCCGGCATTCCCAACGCCGCCATGGCAGCGGCCCTCGGCGTCCCCGCTCCCACGGCTCCGGCAGTGAAGGCGCTGACCGAGGCCCAAATGATCGATGTCGTCAAGAACGGCAAGGGCAAGATGAAGCCCGTCACGGGACTCACCGATGCCCAGGTCAAAGAGGCTGTAGACACTTTTCGGAGTTTCGTAAAGTAAGACCGCGAAACGCTTCGGCGCGTGGCGGCTTCACGTCTGCCATCGCGCCGAATGCCTTCGCGCCGGATACCTGGGTACCGATTCTTTGAGATGTCTCCTGTTACCATCTGCATAAAGGCCTGCAACGGAACTTTTGACCCGCAGCAAGGGTCATAAGAGATAAGCCGGTTGGCAGGCGCTTCACGGCGCGCATTGGCCGGAGAACATACTCAAGGAGAATATTGGATCATGAACGGAATTCCGCATAACGCAATTCGCTCTCTCGCACTAATGGCCCTGGTCATTTCTTTGGGCGCGGCAACCGGCTTGGCGCAGGCTGACGGCGCGGCAATCTTCAAGGACAAGTGCTCCATGTGCCACGGGCCGGCCGGAATACCGAACCCCATGATGGCCAAGGCGCTCGGCGTTCCCAACGTCACAGACCCCGCTGTCAAGGCCATGACCATCGTTCAGATTGAGACGCAAATCAAAAACGGCAAAGGCAACATGAAGCCCATCCCCGGATTGACCGATGAGCAGCTTAAAGCCGTTGCAACGTACTTCAAGTCGCTCGCAAAGTAGTCTGATTAGATATCCAGCCTGCGGAGAGAGCGACCAAGCGGAAGGCCAGACGATTTCTGAAAGCCGGCCTCCGCGGCAACAATAGAATCCACTGCGAACCGGAGCAGGGAAGCAGGAATTTACCGGTTCGCAGCGGACGCACTCTCTGCTTGAAGCCCGAACTTGTTCGCGGGCCATCTCTTTCTGGAGGCTGGATCTCTCGTGCCGCTTTTTGAAAAATTTCGCGATAGCTGGGTTCGCCCGGCGCTGTTCTTTGGCAACAATCCCATCAGCCTGGCCGGCGGAGCCCTCACCACCGCCTCCTGCGCGACCATGGTCTCCTACTGGGTGGTCGAGTACTTTGGCCGCACCTCGGAAAATCCCTATCTCGGCCTGATCTTCTTCCTGATCCTGCCCATGCTGTTCATCCTGGGCTTGATCCTGATTCCCATCGGCATCTTTGTCCGGCGCAGGCATCTTCTCGCTGCCGGCCTCATCCCGGCCGTATTTCCCAAGATCGACATCAACGACCGCATCTTCCGCCGCGGTCTGGACATCGTTCTCGCTGTCACCATCGTCAATCTGCTGGTGGTCGCGGCAGCCAGTTATCGCGGCGCGGCCTATATGGATTCGCCCGAGTTCTGCGGCCAGTCCTGCCACGTCATGCATCCCGAGTACACGGCCTACAAGATCTCCGCGCACTCCCACGTTGCCTGCGTCGATTGCCACATCGGCGCCGGCGCGGAGGCCTACTTCAGCGCCAAGGTCAACGGCACAAAGCAACTGGTTGAGGTCACTTTCGACACGTATCCCAGGCCGATTCCCTCGCCGGTCAAAAATCTGCGCCCCGCTCGATACACCTGCGAGAGTTGCCACACACCGGCCCGTTTTATCGGCGAAAAGCTCCTCGTCAAGTCCAGCTTCGCCGACGACGCAACCAACACGGAAGCCCAGACGGTTCTAGTCCTCCATCTTGGCGGAGAAGATTCCCTCTCCCACCTCTCCGGCATCCATGGCGTGCATCTGGGCCATATCGAGTACATTGCCACGGACGAAACACGCACGACGATTCCCTGGGTGCAGCGGACCAGTAGTGATGGGTCCCAAACCACATACACCGCCTCCGCGCTCAAGGGCGCCATGCCCGCCGGCGAGCGCCGCACTATGGACTGCATCGACTGCCACAACCGCGCCGCCCACACCTTCGTTACCGCGGAAGACGCGCTCAACCGCGCCATGGCCGACGGCTCCATCAGCCCCGACCTGCCCTGGATTCACAAAGAGGGTTTGGAACTGCTGAATGGCAACTACGCGAGCGAAGCCGATGCAGCGCAGAAAATTCCACAGCAGCTCAATGCCTATTACAGCAAACTCGATGCTACGGTGCTCACCTCCAAAGCCGCGCAGGTGAAGTCTGCCGCGCAGGAACTGGTTCTGCTCTACAGCCAGAACGTCTTCCCGGATATGAAAGTGACCTGGGGGACGCATCCCAACCACATCGGCCATATGGCTTATCCGGGGTGCTTCCGCTGCCACGATGGGGATCACGCGGCCAGTGACGGCAAAGCCATCACCCAGGATTGCGCCGCCTGCCACAATCTGCTCGCCGTACAGGAGGCCAAGCCGAAGGTGCTCGCCGATCTGGGGATTTAGCTAGTTTCTGAAAACGCTCGAACGTTTTTCACGGCCGTGAAAGTAGCCTGCTTCGGCGGGCTACTTTTTTACGCTTATTTATAGAAGGTTCTGGTTGCGTGGCTCCATCCCCCAGCCCCCAAGGTGATAGGCTGGCTTTTCGAACCTGAGGAGCCAACCCCTTCATGTCTGCAAACCACTCTGACAATCATCCAGCCCACTTCAATCTCACTGCCGCGGCCCGCGCTTCGATGATCGAGCACGGTTTCCAGCCCGACTTCCCCGCCGGAACCGATGCTCAACTCGCAGCCATACAAGCTCATCCGGAATTCCCTTCCGCCCCCGGCGTTCAGGATCTGCGCAGCCTGCTCTGGTCTTCGATCGACAACGACACCTCGAAAGACCTCGATCAGATCGAATGGGCCGAGCAACTCCCCGACGGCCGCATTCGCGTTCTGGTCGGCGTTGCAGACGTAGACGCCCGTGTGCCCAAAGGCTCTGTCATCGACGGCCACGCGCAGCTTGAAACCACCTCGGTTTACACCGGCGTCGCCGTATTCCCGATGCTGCCTACGGTGCTTTCTGAAGGCATCACGTCCCTCAATGAAAACGAAGACCGCATCGCCATCGTCGTCGAGTACTGCGTCGACGCCACTGGCACATCGAGTGACGGCAAAGTCTACCGCGCCCTGGTCCACAACCGCGCCCAGCTCGCCTACCCGAGCGTGGGCGCATGGCTGGAAGGCACTGGCCCGGCCCCGGCCAAAGTGGCCGCCAATGCCGACCTCGCCGCGCAACTCAAGCTGCAGGACAAAGCCGCACAGTCCATGGTTGGCGGCCGGTTTCAGCACGGAGCGCTCGATCTTGAAACCATCGAGACCCGCCCCATCCTGCAGGGCGAAGAGGCCGTCGAGATCAAACAGCTCGAAAAGAATCGCGCCACTTCGCTCATTGAAGAGTTCATGGTGGCTGCCAACGGAGTTGTCGCACGCAGCTTTCAAGACGCTGGCGTCGCGTCCATCCGCCGCATCGTCCGCACCCCAAAGCGATGGGACCGCATCGTCGAAGTGGCCCAGGCTCTGGGCGCCAAACTTCCCGCCGATCCCGATTCCAAGGCTCTCAACGACTTTCTTCTTGCTCAGCGGCAAAAGGACCCCGACCACTTTCCCGATCTTTCTCTGACAGTGGTCAAGCTCATGGGCCCAGGCGAGTACGTTCTGGTCAAGCCCAACCAACCCTCGCCCGGCCACTTCGGCCTCGCCGTTCGGGACTATACCCACTCCACGGCTCCCAACCGCCGTTTCCCCGATATCGTCGATCAGCGCCTGCTTAAAGCCTGGCTCGCGAACTCCAATCAACCTTACTCGGAAGATGATTTGAACTCCATCGCCACCCACTGCACGCTGATGGAAGACAACGCCCGCAAAGTCGAGCGGGAGATGGAAAAGCGCATCGCCGCCGTCGTCCTGCGCCCCCGCATTGGCCAGAGCTTCCCGGCTATCGTGACGGGAGTCAACAAGTACGGCACCTTCGTTCGCATTCTCAATCCGCATGTCGAAGGCATGCTGGTGAATGCGGACAAACGAGGCGGCAAGGCACTCGACGTTGGCGACAAGCTCACCGTGAAGCTGGTCTCGACCAACCCGGAGCGGGGATTTATCGACTTTGAAGCGTGACCCACTGCATTAAGTCGCTGAAAAGAAATTGCTTATTATCAGCATGGACACCGGCGCACCTGGATTTCACTCCTCTGGTGCGCCGAAGCTCTCTTTTTGTACCTGACATCCCCATTTCCGCGTCTAATGAAAGAGCAGCACAGTGTTCCGTACCCCCGACTGACCGTAAGCGCAACAATTCACTGAGCCTTGGGTTCAGGTCGATATGATGGATAAGTAATCTTCCCCTGCGCCGTCCGTATCCGTTTTGGTCGCTCCTTTTTGCTGGGCCATACCCCTTGTTGACGCCCTTTAACCCTCTCTGGATGGTTGAATGTTTTCTGGTTCTCGCACTCTTTTTGTCTCCTGCGCCGCGGGACTCATTTTTGCGGCTCTTCCATTCTGTTCCCATGCACAGTCAGTCGATGTTGTTCACCCCGCCGCACTTGGCTCCCAGATCGCGGCAGAGGCCCTACCCGAATCTCCGGAACCGCAGATCACCATTGCGGCCAGCGAGATTCCAGCCGCGCCACGCTCCCAGGAGCCAGCCGCGTCGGCATCCGCCCAGCAAACCGATTCCAGCTCGACAAACCCCAGCCAGTCCAGTTCCAGCCAGCCAGACGCAAGCGCCCAAACCGAACCCGCTCAAACGGACAGCGAAGAATTGAAGCGTAAAGAGGCCGAAGAGCAGATCAAGCAGGAGGAACAGCAGCGCATTTTGGGCATCATGCCCAGCTTCAACATCAGCTATCTCGGCGCAGCCACTGTAAGCCTTACTGCAAGGCAAAAGATCAGCCTCGCCTTCCACTCCGTTACCGACCCGTTCGCCTTCTTCCTGCCGTTCGTTGTGGCCGGGGAACATGAGTTTGCCCACGATAACATCGGTTTTCCCTGGGGCATTAAGGGCCTTGGCGAGCGCGCCGGCGCGGCCTATCTCGATTCCTTCGATGGCAACATGCTGGGCAACGGAATCCTGCCCGCGCTGCTGCACCAGGACCCTCGCTACTACCGTCTGGGCCATGGAACCACGACGCATCGGATGCTCTATTCGCTGTTCACCAATGTGGCGGCCCGGCACGACAACACCGGCAAATGGCAGCCCAACTACTCCAACATTGGCGGCAACATTATCGGCGGCGCACTCTCCAATCTTTACTATCCCAACAGCAACTCCGCCATCGGTCTCACAATCTCCAACGGCTTCGTAGTCACTGCCGAAGGCGCTATCGGCTCCATCTTCGAAGAGTTCTGGCCCGATATCTCGCGCAAGTTCTTTCACAGAGATCCCACTCATGGCCTCGACGCTCAATACCGTGCACAGTACGAGAGCCAAAAACAGGCCAAGCAGGCCCAGAAGCAAACCAAGACCCCGCCCCAATAGCCGGCCTCGTCAAGTATTGCCCCTCGCTTGTTAAGATGGACTCTTTGAAAGCGAGCGCAAGCACTCTCATGTCTGCATCCACAAATCTCACAGCTCCCATCAAGTTCGGTACCGACGGCTGGCGCGGCGTCATTGCCGACGATTTCACCTTTGCGAACGTCCGCATCGCCGCCGCGGCAATCGCTGCTTACGTTCATTCCCGCAAGGGCTCCGCCGATGAAGACCCTTCCAAGGGAATTTGCATCGGTTACGACACGCGGTTTTTTTCGAAGCAATTCGCGCAAGCCTGCGCGGAGGTCGTGGCGGCCACGGGCATTCCGGTGATGCTGGCCAATGCCGTCACTCCCACGCCCGCACTGAGTTGGGGCGTTCGTGAGCGCGGCGCGGCCGGCGGCATCATGATTACTTCTTCGCACAACCCCGCGCAGTGGAACGGCGTCAAATACAAAGCCTGGTACGGCGGCTCGGGCAAACCCTCTATCATCTCGGCCATCGAGTCCAATCTCGGCAAGCCCGTGCCTGCGCCCGCGCAGCCTGCGCTCATTACGGAAGTCGACTTTCTTCCCACCTACCTCAGAGCCCTCGATGCCTTCGCCGACCTCGATCTGATTGCCAAGTCCGGCATGAAGTTCTGCATCGACTCGATGTATGGGGCGGGCGGCACGATTCTCGCCGACATCTTTACTCGGATTGGAGTCGCGCACGCGCAAATCCGCTCCAATCCCGACCCGCTCTTCCCCGGCATCAACCCCGAGCCCATCGAGCCCAACATACGCGCGCTGGGCGAGGCAACGGTAGCTAACCAATGCCAGGCTGGCCTGTGCACGGATGGGGACGCGGACCGCATCGGGGCGACAGATGAAAATGGGAACTTCGTCGACCCGCACAAAATCTACTCCGTGCTTTTAAGTTGGGTGCTCAAATACAAAGGCTGGCCGGGCGCAGTCACGCGCGCATTCAACACGACGAAGATGCTCGACCGCATTTGCAAGAAAGATAACCGCGAGCTGATCGAGCACGGCATCGGCTTCAAGTTTGTCTGCGACTACATGCTGGAGCGGGAGATCGTCATGGGTGGCGAAGAGTCGGGTGGCATCGGCTTCCAGCGCCACTTGCCCGAGCGCGACGGCCTCCTCAACGCGCTACTCATCGCCAACGTAATGGCCCAGGAGAACAAGACTCTAGGCCAATTGGTGGCGGATTTGCAGGCCGAATTCGGCGAGCACCAGTACGGCCGCATCGATCTGCACATTTCGGACGACATCAAAAATGCGGCAATCACCCGCGCCAAGGCACTCAAGCCCGGCGACAAAGCCTTCGCCGGCATGGCCATCCTCAAGCAGGAAACGATGGACGGGGTAAAGTTCTACCTGGACAACCCAGAGGCCAAAACCAAGCCTAACGCGGCGGAGACGTGGCTGCTGCTGCGGGCCAGCGGTACGGAGCCGCTGATGCGGATTTATGCGGAGTCGTGTTCGAAGGAGTCGGTGGCTAAGTTGCTGGAGTCGGCCAGGAAATTTGCGCTTAGTGATGGCATTTAGTTGTTAGTTTGTTTAAATGGCGATTCAACGTTTGATAACCTCAACCGAGTTTTGATCGACATTTCGATACCTATCAACCAGCTCGGAAAAATTATCATATTTATCCTTTCGTGTAGCTTCGAGGATCAATACGACCACTTTCTGGGGGGCTTTTCGGAGTCCGGTTTCGCTTGGCTTTAGACCTCGCATTGTCCATTCTGACGAGGGTGGCACAACACCCAATTCAGTCACAAGGTCTCCATAACTGTGCATTATTACCGCTATTGGGGTCCGTTCCATCTGCAGACGGTTTGGAGTATCCCCGGCCTCTTGTTGCAGCTTTGAGTACGTCGCAGACCCAAAAAATCTTATAAGAATTCGTTTGTCAATCCGAGCGAACTTCAGAAACTCACGATACTCTGGAGTCTCACCATTCTTGGTGTTCTTAAACTCTTTATATTTCTCAACACATTCCTCTTTGGTGAGCATCCATCCAGCTCCTGTCTGCTTTTCGTATGGAAGTGACTCGGGCTTTGTCACAGCAACAGCGCGGGTGCCCCATCTATTCAGCGTACTCTGCGGAATGGGTGGAGAGCCCAGCCCCTGATCGACATCCGCCTCAAGCAGCCGAAAACTGATCCACCTCGCGCTCAATCGTCTCGCCCAACTCTAGCTTGGCCTTCGACAGATCGTGCATCTGCTGGAGGTTCAGCCAGAACTCTGCGCTGTTCCCGAAGAAGCGGGCGAGTCTCAGAGCCGTATCCGGCGTAACGCCGCGGCGGCCGTGGAGAATGTCGCCAATCCTCGTTGCCGGGACTCGAATTTTCATCGCCAGCGCATTTGCCGTGATCCCGAGCGGGGATAGAAACTCCTCGCGCAGCATCTCTCCCGGATGCGTGGTGACTCGCCGCATCTTCCACCCGCCTGCCGGACGCTTGATCGTCATAAATCTATCTCTCCATTCACTTCGCATCAGTGGTAATCGGTGATCTCCACGTCATGCGCGCCGTCGGCCTTCCAGTGAAAGCAAATTCGAAATTGGCTGTTGATCCGTATGCTGTGTTGGCCGGCGCGGTCGCCTTTCAAAGCCTCCAGCCGGTTTCCGGGTGGTATGCGCAGATCGTTCCGACTCTTGCTCGATTCCATCTGATCCAGCTTTCTCAGGGCCACGGCCTCAATCGCCTTCCAATGCCGGCTCTCCCGGCCTTCGAACAGTTCCTGGGTCCGGGCATCCTTGAAGCTTTGGATCACACGTTGATCATATAACGATTTTCGTTATATGGCAAGCATAGTATTTGCGTCGGGTGCACCAGGTCCCGCTTTAGGACCTGGGAAAGCACGAACCCTCCCGCTCCGTCTTGGCCGGAACATCAGCGCATGAAGCCGAAACATTCCGAGTTTTTTCCGTGGTAAACTTGTCCAAAAGGGGTGCTATATGGCGAGCGCAACGAGGCCGACAGTCGAGAAGGCTGGTTCCCCCAGGACGTCGTTAAAGATTGTCGGTTCCGATGATAGCCGCGAGGCGCTACTTAAAGATGTAGTGCGCGGAATCAATGAGGGTATTGACGGGATGCAGCCCGTAGACCGCAAACGCGCAATTGCAGATATACACGCTATTGCTGAGAACGTCCGGAAGCGCCAAGCGAAATCAGCCGGTCGATAAGCTCCTTGCCTTTTGCGGATTCGGGATTGATCCCCGCTCGACGCAACATTATCCTTGAATTCATCGAGTGTCCCGCTATGGACAATCCTTGCTGCGTCTTTCTGTAGCTGGACCTGCTCCTTGTCTATGTGCACCTTACTCTTCGAGCGGACCTTGGCCACACTTTACCTCGTTTACGACTAATCTGTTCATACTAACAAACGAATCATTGTCGGGTGGCTCATGCCCCAACAACGAATCGCACAATAGATGACGGTACCCCACAGGTCCCTGGCATTTGGGACCGGGGATCGCGCGCACACTTGCCGCTTTATGCGTCCGATCATTTAGAGTTCTAGCGAGCCCAAATCCACACCCTAGCACGCCTTGAAAATCAAGCCACCGGAGCAGCTTGTGCCATCTGATCGCCGAATTCCAGTCCGATATTATCTCTGCTTCTGGCTCTTCGTCCTGAGCGCCATTACCTTTCTGGACCGTACCAATGTCTCGCTGGCCGGCTTGCAGTTGAGCCGGGAGTTCGGCCTGGGCAATCAGCGGCTGGGTTACATCTTCTCCGCCTTCCTGCTTGGCTACGCGGGATTTCAGATCCCCGCGGGTGTGCTTGCCGTACGCTTTGGGCCGCGCAAGGTTCTCACCTTCGGCATCCTGCTGTGGGCTGTTGCCACTGCCTGCACCGCTCTGCTGCCCTCCGGCCTTCCTCATGTGCTGGCTGTGCTGCTTTCCATCCGCTTCTTGCTTGGCGTCGGTGAGTCGGTCATCTTTCCCGCCGCCAATCAATGGGTGGCGCGCTGGATTCCGCAGCGGGAGCGCGGCATCGTCAACGGAGTCATCTTCGCCGGAGTGGGTCTGGGCAGCGGCCTTACGCCGCCGCTTATCAACTGGATCATCTCGATCTACGGCTGGCGCGGAGCCTTCTGGTTTACCGCCGCGCTCATGACCGTGGGCGCAACAGTGTGGTGGATCATCTCCCGCGACACGCCGGAGACTCATCCCTGGGTTGCTGAAGCCGAACGCGAGGAGATTCGCGATGGTCTGGCTTCGCTTGCGGCTGTAAAGGCCGATCAGAAAAGCAGCGCGGTCCATAAGATCGCCTGGGCAGCCATGCTGAAGCGCCGCGACCTTTACGCCATGATGGTCAGTTACTTCGCGTTTGGCTACACGGCCTACATCTACTTCAGTTGGTTTTTTATTTACATGGCCACGGCGCGCGGACTGAACCTGCGCACCAGCGCCAAGGTCTCCATGGCCCCGTTCATCCTGATGACGATCTGTTGCCTCTTGGGCGGCGCAATCTCCGATCGCCTTACTAAAACAATGAGCCTTCGCGCCGGACGCTGCGGACTGGCCGCTGTAGCGCAGTTGCTTGCCGCGCTGTTTCTCATACTCGGCTCGCGCGTGCCGAATCCGTTTGCCGCCGCGGGAATTTTAGCTCTCGGCGCAGGCAGCCTCTATCTTTCGCAGACCTCGTTCTGGTCGGCATCGACGGATATTGCAGGGAAGAACTCAGGTGTCTTCTCCGCGCTCGTCAACATGATCAATCAGCTCGGCGGCGCGCTCACTGCATCACTTACGCCCTGGCTCGCGCTGCACTACAACTGGCAGATGCCGTTTACCGTAGCCGCAGTTTTCGGAGTCTTCGGCGCGCTGGCCTGGCTCACCGTGCATCCCGAGCGACCGCTGGAATTGGATGCGTAAAGCGCGCAGCTTTTGCGTTCCTTGGTCTCAACATCGAGACCAGGGGCACCCGGCGCTATTGAATTACAAATAAATTTCTTTTAAAGAACACACTGTAAACTCACCACAAAAAATGGGTGCCCCACATCTCGATTTTGAGATGTGGGAGACGATAGATTTATTGTTCCTAAGTACTATTTCCTAAAAATTATTTCTTCGACTCGTACTGGCTGATCAAATCGGTCAGCCCGTCTGCGATCGAGCTCTCCGCGCATCCTACTTTCAAGTGCGAAGCCAGCACCTGAAAGGTATTGTGCGAAAACGATGTGTCGTCCGGAATGTAGCCCGATGGCGCCCTTCCATTGGCAATCGTTACCACCATCGTGTTCGCCATGGGCGATTGCTTCTTGATCCGCTGGCCGATCAAGGTGTAGATTTCGGCATTCACCGTCGCCAGCGCCACATCGCCAATGCCTAGCACTCCGATCCGAATCTGTATCGCTGGGCCGTCTGCGTAAGTGCCCGGCACTCCGATTACGTACGGCGTTGGCCCGGAACTTACATGAGCGCCGGGATCGGTCCTCACGCGGCCAGGGCAACTGATCTCTTCCTGCTTGCCTTCAATGCGAACGTCGCGCTCCGGCTTGGTCCCGTGCGCAATGGCGCGGATTACGACTTCGCCCAGCACCAGCCCTTCGGCTTGCATCCACTGCTGCAGCCTGTCCCGTGCCTCGTCAGTGATGGGCTGGGGTTTCACCTTGCCGTCGCGCAGCGGCTCCTCCACATTTTCGCGAACCATCTCATTGCCCGTAATGGTAACCCCGGTGCGAGAGGCCATGCCGTTTGTCGATGGCCGCAGATAGAGCGGATTCTGATCGCCAGACGCACCCTGGGTAAAGATCGCAACAGCCTTGTCGCCGTATGCGCCTTCCACCCAGCGGCTCATGGCGCCGGGAAAATCTCCGCTGGTAAAGTTCGTCAGGTATCCATTGATGGCATGCATCGGATAGTTGGCATAGACGCCAATCGGAATGCCTTCGAGCGTTTCAAACGCCACCACGGCCACCGTCTTATCGGATGGCGCGCTGGTGTTCGGCGCCTGCGTCCACAGATGCGTCACCGGATCAATTGCGTCGCGATTGGAGTTGAGGTCAATCTCGCCTTTGCCGAAGACGATCTCTGCCGGCTGCAGCTTGGCCTTGGCCTGATGAACGGCATTCACCATTCCATCCGCCACGCGCTGCTCGCTGGGGTTCAGCGTAGCGCCCGCGGGTACAGTCGCGGTGATGTCCGCCTCGCCCGGACTGTGCGTGTGCGTGGCAGACATGATGATGTTCGCTATAGGGCAATCGAGTTCCTTCGCAATGCGCGTCGAAGCATCCTTCCATGTCTCCTCCGGCACATTCGACTGATCGAGACCAATCAAAGCAGCCCGTGCAGAGCCATTGTCGAGAACAATGGCTCTGGCATAGATATGCTCATTTTCATATTTGCCTGTGGGCCCCTGCATTCCGGCGGGCGTTGCGGGCGTAATGTCCGCCTTGGCAGCGCCGGCCCGCAACGCATGTTGCTGCGCCTGAGACGAGAGCGAAATGGCTGCAAAGCCCAGATACAACAGGGATGCTTGAGAAAGTCGCTGGGCGAAGCCCGACACAGATTTGGACTTGCGCATCGGTCCGGTTTCAATCGATTTAGGATTCATGGATGATTCTCCGAGGTTCTTTAAATAGGTGTCAGAATTTCGTAAAACTCCGCGGCACAAGCGTATCACCCCGGCATATCCTCGGTCATCGCGGCACAAATACGAGAAACCGTGACAGAAATTCGCAAGGAAGGCTTTTTCACGGTTCTGGCATTGGGTGCAGGGCATTCCCGAAGCTGCCATAGTTCCATTTTTCCCTCTTTTGGCAATTACCAGAGTAACTATGTGTTCTGCATCACACCATGGGAGCTTGTTTTCGCTCTATTCTCTTGTTGCGATCGGCTACTGTATTTGTCGCTTCCGTGCCGAACGTATGCGGGAATGCGCTCCATTGCGCGTCGCCCGCAGGCGAGTGACTGGCCAATAAGCGGCATCACTATTGGCTTGAGTCTTGAATCCAAGACCAAGGCCCCGGATTAGGAGGATAGCCATGGATCGATACAAACTGAAGCTTTATGTCACCGGCAAAACGCCTCGTGCCGAGCGGGCGATCGAGAATTTGCAGCATCTTTGCGCCGAGGAGCTGGAAGACAAGTACGAGATGGTCGTGATCGACGTGCTGGAGCGGCCGCAACTGGCGGAGGATGAAAAGATTCTGGCCACCCCGACATTGATCAAGCAGTTGCCGCTGCCGATTCGGCGCATCATCGGAGATCTCTCCGACAAGGAAAAGGTCTTGCTCGGACTCGACATTCAAACCCAGAAGCGGTGAATGGGGTTACGAGGAAAGGAAGAAGAGATGGCCAACCGAACGAAGAGGGTGGCAGAGCTGGAAAAACTCCCCACCGGAGTTACGGGCCTGGACATTGTGACGGACGGAGGGTTGCCGAAGGCGCGAACCACACTGATCGCCGGCTCGGCCGGGAGTGCGAAGACGGTGCTGGCGGCGCAGTTTCTGGCCGCGGGCATCGCCGATAACCAGCACGGGGTCTTCGTCACCTTTGAGGAGTCGCCTCAGGACATCCGAACCAACATGCTCAGCCTGGGCTGGGATATTGCCAAGTGGGAGGCGGAGGGCAAGTGGGCCTTTGTGGACGGCTCTCCTCAGTTGGATGAGATGGTGGTGGCCGGGGAATACGATCTGGGCGCTTTGCTGATCCGCATTGAGGGCGCGGTCTCGCGCATCGGCGCGGATCGCGTCTCGGTGGACTCGCTGGGCGCCATCTTCACCCAGTTTGCCGATGCGGCGGTGGTTCGCCGGGAGCTGTTCCGCATTGCCAGCATGCTGCGGCGAATGGGTGTTACCAGCGTGATGACGGCGGAGCGAAACAAGGAGTATGGCCCCATCAGCCGCTTCGGGGTTGAGGAGTTCGTCGCCGACAACGTCATTATCCTGCGCAATATTCTGGAGGACGAAAAGCGCCGGCGGACCCTTGAGACGCTGAAGCTGCGCGGAACCCAGCACCACAAGGGAGAGTTTCCCTTCACCATCATTCCCGGCGAAGGGATTGTGATCATTCCTCTTTCGGCCATCAAGATGACGCATCGCTCTTCGACCCAGCGCGTGACGTCGGGCAATGAGACGCTGGACTCGATGTGCGGAGGAGGATTTTTCCAGGACTCGATTGTGCTGGTGACGGGCGCTACCGGCTGCGGCAAGACCCTGACCTCAACCGAGTTTGTGGCCGGGGGGACCAAGAAGAGCGAGCGCTGCCTTCTGTTTGCATTTGAAGAGAGCCGGGAGCAGCTTTTCCGGAATGCGGAGGGCTGGAGTGTCAACCTCGAAGAACTGGAGGAGCGGGGCGTTGTGAAGGTTTCCTGCGCCTACCCGGAGTCGTCCGCTCTCGAAGATCACTTGATCCGCATGAAAAAGCTTGTCGAGGAGTTCAAGCCCAGGCGCATTGTCGTCGACAGCCTCTCTGCGCTCGAGCGTGTGGGCACCATCCGAGGCTTCCGCGAGTTTGTCGTCGCGCTGACCTCATTCGTCAAGGAAAGCGAGATTGCAGCGCTGTTCACGGCCACCACGCCGAACCTGCTGGGCGGCACGTCGATCACCGAGGCGCATATCTCCACCATCACGGACTCGATCATTCTGCTCCGCTACGTGGAGATCTTCGGCGAGATGCGCCGCGGCATCACGGTGCTCAAGATGCGCGGATCGTATCACGACAAGGACATTCGCGAGTTCACGATCGATGCCAAGGGAATGCATATCGGGCAGCCCTTCCGCAACGTCAACGGGATTCTTTCCGGAATGCCGCAGACGGTGAACTCCGAGGAGTTTCACCGGCTGGGCGGCATGTTTGGCCGCGAAATGTAATCGGGCATAGCCGACAACGCAAGAGGGAGCGTATGGGAGCAAAGGCCAATGGAACGACAGGCCGACAAAAGGTGACCAGGGGAGGGACGCAGGACCGCGGCCCTTTGCTGCGCAAGCGGGGGAACGCGTCGCGGAACAGTCGGCCGCAGAAGGAATCCCATTTTCACACGCTGGTCCGCGCCACAACGGATGCGATTCTGGTGGTCGACGCGGCGGGAATTGTCCTGTTTTCCAATCGCACCGCGGCCCATATGTTCGGGCGCTCGGCCCGTGCGCTGACCGGCAAGTCCTTTGGCGTGCCGCTGGCATCCAACGGCCTGACGGAAGTGGATATTTTGCGGGAGGATGGCACGAACGGCATCGCCGAGATGCACCTTGCACCCATCCACTGGCGGGGCTCCGATTGCAGCCTGGCTATCCTGCAGGACATTACCGAACGCAAGCGGGCGGAGGTTCGGCTGCGCAAGAGCGAGTCGCGGCTGGCGCTGCGGACGCGCCAATTGGAACTGCTGGTAACGGAGCTGAAAAAGAAGAACGTCGAAGTAGAAACCCACGCCGGCACCATTGCGCGCGACTTGCGGGAAAAGGAAGCGCTGCTGCGCGAGGTCTACCACCGCGTCAAAAACAATCTGCAAGTGGTGCAGAGCCTGATCAATATCGGCTCCCGGCGGCTGGAGGCCGAGTCGGCCGAGGAGATTTTTGAAAGCGTCATCGACCGCGTGCATGTGATGGCCATGGTGCATGAGCGGCTGTATGCATCCTCGGACCTGGCCAGCCTGATGCTGCCCGCATTCCTGCGCGAGGTGGCCGACGGCGCTGTGGAGTCCAGTCAAGCCCTGGGCGGCAACGTCGAGTTGAGCCTGGAGGCCGATTCGATTCCGCTGACCCTGGAAATTGCCATTCCCTTTGGCATGTTGGTCCATGAGCTGGTTTCCAACAGCTTGAAGCACGCCTTTCGGGGTCGAAGCGAGGGCAGGATTGCGATTCGGGCGCAGCGCGTGGGCGATTGCGCACGGCTGTCGATCCATGACAACGGCAACGGCCTGCCCCAAGACTTCGATCCGAAAAAATGCCGCTCCATGGGCATACAACTTGCAGCCAGCTTCGCGCATCAGTTGGGCGGCGAGCTGCGGTTCCAGAACGTGAACGGCACTCTGATCGAAGTCGAGCTGACTCGCATCTGAGGTACCAGAGTAGTCTTGGCTCCATTCCCGGATAGGTCATCCATCTTCGCCACGGATTCCAAATTGATACTGTGCTTCCGTCCCAACGGAATTTTCTCCACATGCCAATCCATAAAGAGAGATAACAGAAGCAGCAGCGAATATGCACCTGTGCTGCAGCCGGGGGGCGAATGAAGCAGGGAAAGATTTTGATTGTTGAGGATGAGCCGGTCGTGGCGCTTGATCTGCGCCAGGCATTGGAACAGGCTGGGTTTAACGTGGTGGGGGTAGCGGAGAGCGCGGACGAGGCGCTGGTGGCCGCCGAGGGGCAAAACCCCGATCTGGCGCTGATGGATGTTTCGATCGAAGGCACCATGGACGGCATTCAGACGGCCAAGGTCTTGCGCCAATGGTTCAACATTCCGGTGGTTTTTGTGACTGCCTTCAGCGACCAGGAGACGGTGCTGCGGGCCGCGAGTCAGTTGGCCTTCGGTTACCTGACCAAACCCATCCGCGCGCGCGAACTGCTTGCCACCGTGCAGGTGGCGCTGCACAAGGCAATGGCGGAGGCCAAGGAGCGAGAGGTCCGTTCGGAGATGATCGCCGCTCTGGATGCAACCCGGGACGGGCTGATACTCACCTCGCTCGAAGGCGACATTCGTTATATGAACGCGGCGATGGAATTGCTCACCGGCAGGACGCTGAGCGAGGCTTTGGGCAAGAGCCTTGGCGAGGTGCTCAACCTTCGCGATGAAACCAACCATGAGGTGCGCAGCCTGGCCGGCTTTGGCGATGGAGCGGCGGAGCTGTTTGGCTGGAGGATGAAAAACGCCAACGAAGGCGAGGTGCGCGTGGATCTCTCGGTCTCCGTGGCCGAGGATGCGGAAGGCAGGCCGAGGGGGATGGTGCTTTCGCTCCGTGATGCTGCCGGTCGGATGCGCCAACACGCAATGGAAGATCTGCAGGTGGAACGGTCCGCGTTCGATGGCTCTTCGATGGCCATGGCTCTTCTGGACCCGAGCGGCCGCATTGCGCGGGTGAACAAAGCCATGACCGATGCCTCAGGAGAGCGCGCGGAGGATCTGATCGGACGGCCATTGAAGCGGCTGGCAACCAAACTGGATGCGCGCGTGCCCAAGGACTTGCTGCATAAGATGGTGAACGATCCGCGCAATGCCAAGTCGTCGCAGGCGGAACAGGCGCGTACCACGAACTGATTTCGCTTTGCCGCCGGGTGGGTTTGCTTGACCGGCTTTACCCGGCCGCAATCGGACTGGCAGCAAAACCAGAATGACAACGAGAAACTACGTGCTGGTAAACAACGCGACTGGTAAACCATGTGTCTGGTAAACCATAGGTCTGGATGTATATTGGGCGCAAATCAGTCGAGAACCCTGGCTGCGCTGCAGTTTTCCCCTACATGCGAATGTTTCAGCGCTTATCGGCGGACCGATCTGCTCCATGCCGAATGAAGCGGTGAGTCCAGCGCATCTCCTGGGAGTTTTCATGCCTGTGGCATCTCAAGCATCTGAACTTGAATCGATTTACGAAGAATATCTTCAAGCCATTTTGCAGGGCGACCGCTATAGCGGCGAGCAGGCGGTAGACCGTTGGCTGGCAATGGAAGGCAACTTGGGGCAGCTCTACGAGCGGCTCTTCCGGCGTGCGCTTTACCAGGTGGGCTGGCTGTGGGAGAACGGCGAGATTGCCGTGGCAACCGAACATCTGGCCACTGCGATCACCGAAACGATGATGGCGCGGGTGTATCCGCGGCTGCTGACACACGGACCCCGGCGCGGCGCTGCGCTGGTGGCCTGCACAACCGATGAATATCATCAGGTGGGCGCCAAGATGGTGGCCGATCTGTTTGAGCTGCACAGTTGGCATTGCCATTTTCTGGGCGCAGGCACAAGGATCTCTGACTACTTCAAAGTGCTGCGAGAGCGCCCGCTGGACGCAGTTGCCTTATCCGCGGCCCTCGACTTTCATCTCGACTCCCTGTACGCCACGGTGCTTGCAACACGCGATGAGTTCCCAGACCTGCCGATCCTGGTGGGAGGCCAGGCGTTTCGACTGCGCGGCTCCGAGCGCTTCGAGGCGATTCCAGGGGTCATACACCTGAAGTCATTACCCCAATTGGAGGTGTGGCTCGATGCCAGATAGCCGCCGGGACAGCCTCCGAGATAGCGTCCGAGATATTCACCTGGACGCGTCCCTCCGCTATCTGCGGGAGTCGGCTCATGTCTTGATGCTGTCCCTCGATAAAAACTTCAACATTACGGATGCCAACCCTGCGGCGAAGTCTCTGCTGCCCAAGAATCTGCTCGGCCGGCCGATGAAAGAGATTGTGGTTGATTTCACCGGCTCGATCGATTTGGAACACCTGGCAGCCAACGTCGATATCGCTCATGCGCTGAGCGTTTCCACCGCCTCTGGCAATCCGGAGACTTATGACTTCCGGTTTTATCCCGTGGAGCAAGGCTGGCTGGCCTTCGGCGGTCTCGATCTGAATGCGGAATCCAAGTTGCGAAACGAGGTGCTGCAACTGAACCGCGAGCTGGGCAATACCACCAGGGCGCTGCACGTTGCCAATCGCGATCTGCGTACGGTCAACGACCTGAAGGATCTGTTTCTGGGCATGGCAGCTCACGACCTGCGCAACCCCTTGGGCGTGTTGCTCGCGTATAACCAAATGGTCTTCGAAGAGGCCGAACTGAACGAAGAGCATCAGCGCTATCTTGGCACCTGCCTGCGTGTCGCTGAACAGATGCGCGATCTGATCAACAACTTCCTTGACCTGGCTGTGATTCAATCCGGCCATCTGCGGTTAAGCCGGCACGCGACACCCGCCCGAGCGATGGTTGACGAGGTCATGGAGATGTGCCGCTTGAAAGCGAAACGCAAAGATGTTTGCCTGATCGTCGAAGAGGTTTCCGACAACCTTGCGCTCTACGCGGATGAATCGAAGTGGAAGCAGGTGCTCCTGAATCTGGTCTTGAACGCGATTGAACATTCCAAGTCTGGACAAAGTGTCTGGATCTCAGCGCGGCAGTCCGGCGAGGAGGCAGTCTTTTCCGTGCGGGATGAAGGCGCCGGGATTGCGCCGGATGAGCAGAAGAATCTGTTCAACGCATTCTCCGGCGGCGGAAACGGGAAGACAGCGGGAGAACGAAGCACCGGTCTGGGCCTGACAATTGCCCGCCGGATTGTGGAGGCCCATCAAGGGCGAATCTGGCTGGGAAGCGAGCCCAATGCGGGCGCAACATTCCTCTTTTCCACTCCGCTTGCGGATTCAGTCCCTTCCTGTTCATAAAAGGCATCTGCTATTTGCTAGCGCTATCCGTTCCAGCTACCATAAAAAACGAAGGTTGACTCTACAGGCCGGCGACTGGCAAGGCTTGCTTGGCGACTCGTTAGCGCTGAACGAGGCTCACGCGGCTTGGAGAACATGACGGTGTCAAAGATCCATACTGCGAAAACTACGCCCACGGCGATTGCCTCCAATCCGGAGCGTGAGTTCATGCGGCTTCTCCTGGTAGAGGATGACTCCGATGCCATTGAAGTGACCGTTGCCCAATTGGCCCGGACTCCCGGGGTTCGCTATGAGGTCACGGTCGCTGGGAACCTGGCGGAGGCGCTCAGGCAAGTTGATTTGTCGCGGGTTGGTTCGACGCCGTTCGATGTCATCCTGCTCGATTTGAACCTGCCCGATTCCCAGGGCCCTGAAACATTTCAGCGTCTGCGCGCGCACGCGCCGGCCACCCCCATTCTGATTCAAACCGGGGCCGCGGATCAGCTGGGCGCAATTCGCGCGGTAAACCAGGGCGCGCAAGACTTTGTGGTCAAGGCCAGCAAGCAGTCCTCCATGGTGGGCAGCATTGTGCGCCTGGCCGTCGAGCGGCATCAGTTGCACAGGCGGAGTCCCAGTGGAGAGCCGGAAGCGATGGAACCTGTGGGGAGCGACTCCCCCGGCACAGATTCCGCAAACGATGCTTCTAAAGATCCTGCTTCATCCATTCCACTGCTGACCAAATCACCAGAGCAATTTCAAGCCTTGATCGCGCGCTATGACATATTTCTTACCGTTGCCCTGGAAGACGCGGTACACGGAGGCGCGTCGTCCTATGCCGCGGGGTTGACCGAACTGGCTGAAGAACTTGGGCTGCTCAACGCCGGCCCGCGCGATGTGATCGATCTGCACGTACATGCTCTGCGCGCCCGGATGGAGAAAAGCGGAGCAACCAAGGCTCGCGCCATGATGAATGAAGGCCGCTGGATTGCCCTGGAACTGATGGGCAACCTGGTTGCGTGGTATCACAACCAACTCATCACTGCGCGTTCCAACCCTTCCTAGCATTTTTGCCGTTCGCCAAAGAGGCGCGCCAGGGCGATCCGAAATAATTGATCCGAAAGAACTGCATGACTACCCCCAGGCTACTCAACGACCACTCCGCGATGACGTCCCTTGGAGCTTCGCGCCGCAGCATGTTGCTGGTTCTGCATCCGGTCTTCGCGTTGACTGGCGTAGCTGACGCCGTCACCGGCCCCATGTTGCCCTCACTGGCGCGCGCTTTTCACTTATCCGACAGCCAATCGGGCGCGCTGCTGTTCTATTTCTTCACGGGGACGGCTGTTGGGGCGCTGCTGTGCCGAGGCAACTATGCGCGGGTGCTCACGCTTGGGCTGCTGGCGCTGGCTTGCACTTGTTTGAGCATTGCCTGGGTGCCTCGCCTGCTTCTATTTCCATGGGCATTTTGTCTCGGCATCGGCGTCGGCGCGCCGCTCACGGCGGTCTGCCTGTTCGTAGGGCGCAACTATCCGGCACGGCGGGCAGCCACGCTGACCTTGTTGAACTTTACCTGGAGCATCGGCGCGTTGCTTGCGCCGCTGCTGGTGGCGCGGATGCTTGCGGTCTCTTCCTGGCGCGGCGTATATATGGTCCTGGCCGGGGCATCGTTGCTGGCTGCGATGGCGGTGGGGCTAATGATTCGCGACAGCGAGGAGGCTGTGCGCCCTGCGCCGGAGACGACCGGGCTGCGCAACGTGCGCTTCCTGGCGCTGTTTGCCTTCTTCTTTTTTCTTGAAGTGGGGATGGAGAGCACGTTCGGCGCGTGGATCTCTACGTATGTTCTGCGCACCACGCACACCACGGTTACGCTGGCTGCTGCGGCTGCTGCGATTTACTGGGCAGGGTTTCTGGTGGCGCGCGGGCTTTCGCCACTGGCGCTTCTGCGCGTTCGGCCGGAGCGGCTGCTGGAACTAGCATTGTTTGCGGCGCTGGCTGCGGCCACGCTGCTGGTCATTGGCGGCTCGCCGGTGCTGTTGCTGGCAGCGATACTGCTGCTGGGCGCGGCGATGGCGCCGATCTTTCCCCTTGCGCTGTCGGCGTTTCTTGACCGCGCCCGCCACAGCTCCGACACCAGCTTTCTCTTCGCGCTGAGCGGCTTCGGGGGATCGGTTTTTCCATGGCTTGTGGGTACGATCTCCGCGCATACGGGAAGCCTGCGCGCCGGTCTGATCGCCGGACCGGCCACGCTGCTGGCGATGATCGCACTGTTGCCGCTGCTGGGAATGCGAGTACGCAAAAATTGAAGCGGCGTCAGATGCAAGTCATCGGTATCTATCCTTCTAATCTTCCGCGGCGAGCGGCGGCGGATGCAATGCGGCGACAGCGGTGGACTTGCGCACCATGAGCTTGGGATAGACTGTGATGGCGGCGGGGCAGAGGTTCGGGACATCGTTGCGGATGAGCGACAACAATGTGGTTGCGGCTACCTGGCCCATGCTGTGCAGCGGTTGATGAATGGTGGTGAGCGGTGGGTTGTTGATGGAGGCGGCCAGCACGTCGTCGAAGCCGACCACGGAGACATCTTTTGGAACTCGCAGCGATGCCTCTCGGAGCGCCAGGATCGCGCCCATGGCGGTGAGATCGTTGAAGGCGAAGATGGCTGTAAAGGGCCGTCGGGACTGCAAGAGCTGGCGGGCAATCTCCGTGCCGGGGCCGGGGCCGGGCTCGAGGCTCTTCAACTGCACAACGAGTTTGGGATCGATGTCGATCTTCAGCTCCTTGGCCGTGTGCACAATGGCTTGCCAGCGCCGGCTGGTGTCTGAGCTTAACGCCTGGCCCTTGATGAACGCGATTTTTTTGTGTCCCAGCGATTTGAGATGAGAGAGCGCGAGGTGCGCGGCCTCGCCGTGGTCGAGTTCAATGTTGACGACGCCCTCGCGATGCGTGTGGCCGGAGATGGCAACGACGGGAATCGGCAGATCGACTTCGATGGGCGTGTCGACGGCAATGAGGCCTTCGACGGCGCGGGCCAGCAACATGCGCGGATACCCCTCAAGAAGATCGCGGCGATGACGGTGGCTTACGACGAAGTAAAAGTAGCCGTCTTTGAGCAGCTCATCCTCGATGCCGCCGAGCACGGCCGTGGAATAGCCTTCGCTGATCTCGGGCACGATGACGCCCACGGTGTGGCTGCGCTTCATGCGCAGGCTCTTGGCCACGGTGTTGGCGGTGTAACCGTACCGGGCGGCGGCCTGCAGGACGCGCTCCTGCGTCTTTTGCGAGATGCGAAACTTGTCCGCCTCGCCGTTGACGATGCGCGAGACGGTCGACTGCGAGAGTTCGAGCTTCGCGGAAAGCTCTTTGAGGGTAAACGGTTTGAAGGGTTTGTCCGACATTCTTTTTCTAACCGAAGGCCCCGTGCGCAGAGTCGATGCGAGGCATGGCATCTTTTCCGATTTGTCTTCACAAATGCTGTGCGGCGATTATTCTCTTCTGAAGCCTGCCAAGCGCATAGCCCGAGCGCACTCCGGGTTGCGCATGAAGGTGTTCCATACAAAACCAGAGCGCAGATTTTCCGCCATGAGCAATGAGATTCCCTGGTCGATGCCGAGCACATCGGGGTCGTACCAGTCGGCGGCGGGATGAAAGGCATCGACGAAACCGTAGCGGCCCCATGCGCGAGCGCCCCACTTTGCGCGCAGATTGCGCAGGACGGTGAGGCAATCGGAGGGTAGAAATGGAAGCGAACCTGCGGCGGCGTTAGGAACGACGGTTCCGTCGATCGGCCCCTCTGCGGGCGGACCACCCCAGGCGGTGTAGCCGCCATCGAAATCCGACGCCGAGATGCCCCAGTAATCTTGGCTGTACCACTTCGGATAGTTGAGGCAGAACGCTTTGTGGGCGCGGGTTGCTATGACGGAGTTGTCAAAGTAGTTGGCGTAGGCGTCGCGCTTATGGCGGAAATCAAACCAGGCCTGAGAATACTGGTGAGTAAACAGCGGATCGTTGCCGCTGATGTAGCTGAAGCCCGCGTAGTGAATCACGGGCCGCGTGAAGTTGTTCCAGTACTCCGGCGCTATGGCGTTGGTTGGCGAGCCGATAGCAAGCAGGTAGATCATCATCAGTTCGCAGTAATGATTCCAGCGCGAGTTGAGAAATCCGGACTCAGGCTTCCAACCCATGGAGAAGGTCTTGCCGCCGTTCAGCATCCAGGGCCAGTCGACGCGTTCGTAGATTTGCTGGGCCAGGGATTGGATTTGAGTGTCATGAAAATATGCGCGCGCGGTGAGCACGCCGCAGAGCAGCAGCGATGTGTCGATGGAGGAGAGCTCGCAGTTGCCGATGCGAGCGCCGGTTTCAATGTCGTTGAAGTGGTAGAAGAAGCCATGCACCTCAGGCAGCTTGTTGAGGTGAAAGTCGAGCGTGGCGCGCACGCGCTCAACGATCTGCGCGTGCGGCACGTAATTGCGGCTGTCGGCGATGCACAGCGCGGTAAGTCCGAAGCCGGTGGCGGCGATGCTGGACATGCGGCGGGGGTCGAGTGCGCCATTTAAATCGATGCGGGCGCGGTCGAGAATCTGCCCGGTTGCGGGGCTGGCCTGCTCCCAGAAGAAGAGGCAGGCGCAGCGCTCCAACTCGCCGAGAAAGCGCTCATCGGCAGGCGTTGGTTTCCACGGCAATGTGCGCGCGAGGCCTTCCGGCAGTAGCGTGCAGCCAGCAGCGGCCGCAGTTGCAGCGATCATTCTGCGGCGGCTGACGGTCGATTGCAAACTCAATGCATGGGCTCCGCTGCTGCGCGCCGTGGCGCGGGAATCTCGATTAAAACCAGCCCCATCGGCGGCAGGGTTAGTGTTAATTTATCACCATGCTTATCACTATGTTTATCACTATGGATGGTTTCGAACTCTGGCGGTCCGATCTCGGATGCCTTGCGCAGCGCGGCGATCTGCGCCTGAGTTGGGGACAGCGGACTGCCCATCTTCTTCCACGCGTTCAGCGTGTCGCCGTGCGCGGCATCGACTCTGCGGATGGTGGCGCGAGCGCCTGCGGCGATGTGCGCGAGATCGAAGTCGATCGTCTTGCTCACGCCTGAATTGGATTCAGCGAATTTGTCCGGATCAAGCAGGTTCCATGCGGCAATCACAACTGTGCCGTCTTTGCGGCGCGTGACGAGCACATCGTCTGAGCTGGCAGCAAGACGCTCGGTTCCCAGATCGTGCAGCAGCGTGAATGCGCTGTATGCGGGCTTGGGAATTCCGCCCTCGGCCATCAGGCCAAAGCCGCCATAGAACGGCGTCTTGATCACGCCCTGCTCTTCAAACACATCGGAGAAGGTCCAGTAGGACATCATGGCGGCCAGCCCATCGCAGCGGCGGATGGTGTCGGCCATCCAGGGGCCCATGAAGATGGAGTCGGTGACCGCTTGCTCGTTCTTGTAGGTGGCGTTGAACTCGCTTACGATCAGCGGAATCGTGGGGCGCGCGGAGTGAACGATCTCCTCATGCACTTTCTCGATGGCCGGACAGACCATGCCGCGTGGCGCAATGATGCGATTGTCGTGGAAGACGTTGACTGACTCGTCGTTGGCGTAGATGTGCGTGGAGACAAAGTCCAGCGGGACGCGGTTGGCGTCGGCGTGGGCGATGATGTCTCCAACCCACGCGGCCTGCGCAGTTGCCGGCCCTCCCACGCGAAGCTGCGGGCTTACGGCCTTCAAGGCGCGCGCAGTCTGGTCGTAGAGTACGAAGTAGGTTTGCTGCGCGGGGTGCCCGGTCCAGAAGTCGATGTTCGGCTCGTTCCACACCTCGAAGTACCACTGCGAGACTTCGTCGATTCCGTAGCGGTCGATCAGGTGTTGTGCAAAGGCGCCAATCAGCGCATCCCACTTGGCGTAGCTCGCGGGCGGCGAAGTGATCTGCTTGTACCAGAAGGCGTGATAGTTCAGTTCAGAGGCCAGGGCCTTGGGCATGAATCCGATCTCGACGAAGGGGCGCACGCCGTTGGCCAGCAGCCCGTCATAGATCTGATCGACGTAGGACCAGTTGTAGACCGGGTTGCCCTGCGCGTCTTCGCTGTAGACGCCGTTCTCATCGTGGAAGATGGCGTG
>Ga0182012_10000728_pt1 | contig 36196 bp, 36 predicted proteins | sample 612S2SmetaG_FD_120486 | JGI IMG/M metagenome (GOLD analysis project Ga0182012, IMG submission 120486) | Permafrost microbial communities from Stordalen Mire, Sweden - 612S2S metaG | ecosystem: Environmental > Terrestrial > Soil > Wetlands > Permafrost | place: Sweden: Stordalen | collected...
CCGCAACCGCCGCAACCTCGGCGGCGAAGTCGCCGGACTGTTTCTCGATGCCCTCGCCAAGCTGGAAGCGAGCTAAACCGACCAGCCTGGCCCCGGCCTTCTGGACCACGGCCTTGACGCGACTTTCACCATCGTGAACCCAGACCTGCTCCAGCAGGACGACGTCCTCGTAGTATTTGCGAATCCGGCCCTCGACCATCTTTTCGATGATGGCCTCCGGCTTGCCCGAGGCGCGCGCCTGTTCGCTCAGCACGGCCTTCTCGCGCTCCAGCGCGGCGGGATCGACGCCGGTGATATCGAGCGATTCGGGGCGGCTCGCGGCGACGTGCATGCCGACCTGCCGGCCGAGCGCCTCCAGCGTGGCAATCTCGCCAGGGCCTTCAACCGCCGCCAGCACGCCGATCTTGCCGAGGCCCGGGCGCAACGCCGAGTGCACGTAGGTCGCGACCGCCCCCTGTCCGACGCTGAGCACGACCGCGCGACGGATGTTCATATTCTCGCCGATGGTGGCGACGAGATGGGTCAGTTCTTCCGCGACGGTGCGGCCGGTGCCGGGGAAGGGCGCAGCCTTGATCGCGTCGAGATCCTGGCCCTGATCGAGCGCGATCTTCGCCACCGCCTCGACGAAAGCCTGGAACGTCTCGTTACGGGCGACGAAATCGGTCTCGGCATTCACCTCGACCATGGCGGCTCGGCCGGGGGCGGAGGCAACGCCGATCAGGCCCTCGGCGGCGACGCGGCCCGACTTCTTGGCCGCGGCCGCGAGGCCCTTCTTGCGGAGCCAGTCGATCGCTGCCTCCAGCGCGCCGCCGGTCTCGCTGAGCGCCCGCTTGCAGTCCATCATGCCCGCGCCGGTCTTGTCGCGCAGGTCCTTCACCAGTGCCGCAGTGATCTCGGCCATGGACAGTCTCCAGTGATCGGTAATCGCCAGGGGGCGGGTGGGCAATGATCCGGCGGACTCAGGCGTGCGCCTGGTCGGCGGGGAGATCGACCTCCGGCAGCGCCTCGGGCGGCAGGCTTTCGGCCGCGCCCAGGTCGGTGCCGGATGCCGCCAGCTCGGCGCTGATACCGTCCAGCACCGCGCCGGCGACCAGATCGCAGTACAGGGTGATGGCGCGGATCGCGTCGTCGTTGCCCGGGATCGGAAAGCTGACGCCCTTCGGATCGGAGTTGCTGTCGAGCACGGCGACCACCGGGATGCCGAGCTTGTTCGCTTCCTCGACCGCGAGCTTTTCCTTGTTCGTGTCGATGATGAACAGGATGTCCGGGAGGCCGCCCATTTCCTTGATGCCGCCCAGCGCACGCTCCAGCTTCTCGCGGTCGCGGGTGATCTCCAGGATTTCCTTCTTGGTCAGGCCCTGGGTATCGCCGGCGAGCAGGTCGTCGATCTGGCGCAGACGCTTGATGCTGCCGGTGATGGTCTTCCAGTTGGTCAGCGTGCCGCCCAGCCAGCGGTGGTTGACGTAATACTGGCCGCAGCGCTTCGCCGCCTCCGCCACGTAGTCCGCAGCGGCGCGCTTGGTGCCGACGAACAGCACGCGCCCGCCGGCGGCGGTGACGTCGCGCACCGCGCGCAGCGCCCGGTCGAGCAGCGGCACGGTCTGCTGCAGGTCGATGACGTGAACCTGGTTGCGCACACCGAACAGATACGGCCCCATCCGCGGGTTCCAGCGGCGGGTGTGGTGGCCAAAGTGAACGCCGGCTTCGAGAAGCTGGCGCAGGCTGAAATCGGGCATCGCCATGAGCGTGTCCTTTCCTTTCGTCCGGTTGTGCCTCCGCAGAGCCATGCGACTCGCACCGGACCCGGGTTGGGGGAAAGGCGCCCTGCGTGTGAATTACCGGCACTTGCGCGCCGGCGGCGGGGATATGGCGGAGTCTGTCCCGGATGGCAAGCGCCGCCCTCTGGCCGCCTGTCCGTTCAGGAGCGGATCGGGCCGCGGCAGGTCGAACGGCCGAGGCGGCCACCGCCCGAGGCTCCCAGTCGGCAGGCTCTCAGGCGACCAGACTCAGGCGACCAGAACTCAGGCGAACTGTCCGTGCAGGAAGCCGAGCGCAGGCAGCGGTCGCCATCGCCGCGGCAGATCGGCGCGCCGAATCGGCATCACACTGTAATGGGGCGCCGGCCGTTGCGACTGCCGCAGCAAGCCCGCATAGGCCTGCACCTGCTGTTCGCGCCAGGCGCGCTCGGCCAGCGCGGCAAACCGACTGGGGCAAATCTCGGCAATGCGGGACGTCCGCCCGACGGAGGCCACCACAGCCCAGACGGTGTCGTCGCGGGCAGTACTCAAGCTGATGATCTCGCTCATCGTGACGAAGTTTGGATGAGGCCCGCCACGCCCGCAAGGGGGTTGACGCGGTCGCCGCCGAGCGCTGCCGGTGCGGCATTTCTCTCTGATATCCCGAAACCATCCCGAACCAGGTAAAATCAAAACGGCCGCCAGCGGGAAACCGCCGAACAGACCAATGCAACGGTTATGTCTGCAGAAATATTGTCTGATTTTCCGCCTGCCTCGATATTTGATGCTGGCCGACGACAACCAGTTCTGCAATGGTGAGAACGTCATCGATGGTTCGAATTTGTATCGGACATGGAGGGTCAACAATCAGTCAGGCATGATCAAGTCTGTTGCGATCGACTCGATCGGGCAGGCCGAATTGAAGCCGCAATCGCACCGGCGTCGCGCAAGTGCGGCGGCCTGCGGCACCAAAAGCCGGGACTTTACGATGCCGCGCACCGGCTCCGCATCGCGCCCCGGCGCACGTTGTGGCACGATCGTATCCGCCGGGATCGCCTCTTCTTGTCGAATCCCTGTTTGTCGGCTAAACACACGCTATATATGTCGTGGTGGCTCAAGGTTCGGACTCAACGCCGGGCGTGGAGCGCAATCTACATACCTTTGTCGGCGTTCATCGAGTCGAAAGCTGTACCCTCATATCCGCGCCGAATGCCGTGCCGGAGACCAGACTCACGATAGATTGGGCAAAAAACCGTGGCTGAAAGCATGAAGTTCCGAACCGATTTAAACGACGACAGCTTGCCAACACGCGATGATCTGGCATCCGCCCGGGATCTCCCGACACTTCAGACGACAGAGGCGCAGATGCGGCGCGCGCTTGGCCTTGGTGATGCCGCGGGCCAGCGAATCGAACCTCCGGAGCGCGCACCGCTCGCGACGCGGCAGGCCGACCGCTTTTCACCGGACCGGCACAAGCGCCGGTTCGTGCGGGATGGCGAAGTGCCGGTCGTTGTGGTTCGGCGCGATACGGGCAACGACCAAGGGGCGACTCGGGCAGCGGCTGGTGTTGTGCCGACCAATCGGGTCGAACAGGCCGAAGCCGCTCTCAGGGCGGAGCGGGAGGCGAGGGAGCGCGCCGAGCGGGCGTTGAGCGAGGCGCAGGCTCTGATCCGGGACCTGCAGACCAAGCTGGGCCACACCGGGCTGGCGCGGGACGAGGCGTTGGATGCAGCCCGCAGGGCGGAGGCCGACAGGCCGGCTGTCGAGCATGCCTTGCAAGTGGCGGAAGCAGCGCTCCAGGCAGAGCGCCGGGCGCGCGAGACTGCGGAAGCGGCACTCGAAGATGCGCTGGCGGATCGAGAGACGGCCGAAGATCGCCTGCGTCAGGCGGTTCGATCCGCCCCGGCAAAGCAAGCGCTCCGCAGGCCGGCAGCGCCAAAGCCCCCCCGTGCCGCAACGGCATCACCATCGCGCGAGCCGCAGCCAGTAAAATGGTGGATCAAGCGCACCACACCGTCCAAGAAGCGCTAGATCAAAACCCCAAGGGGTGCAGGGGACGACTGTCCCCTGCCGGGGGTCGAGGGGGCAGAGCCCCCTCGCTTCAAGCGGTCTTAGCCATGATCTCGTCAGCGATATTCCGAGGCACCGGCTCGTAGTGATTGAACTGCATCGTGAACGAGGCACGCCCCTTGGTCATGCTCCGCAAATCAGAAATGTAGCCGAACATCTCCTTAAGCGGCACATGCGCCCGAACGATCACGGTTGACCCCGAGCTTTCCTGGTTCTGGATGGTGCCGCGGCGACGATTGAGGTCGCCCACGACGTCGCCCACGTGATCCTGCGGCGTGGTGATTTCCACGTCCATGATCGGCTCCAGGATGATCGGCCCGGCCTTTTTCATACCTTCGCGGAAACAAGCCTTGGCGGCGATTTCGAAAGCCAGTGCCGACGAGTCGACGTCATGGTACTTGCCGTCCACCAGCATGTATTTGAAATCGACGGTGGGGAAGCCGGCCAGCACGCCGGTATCGGCCTGGACGCGGATGCCTTTTTCCACCGCCGGAATGTATTCCTTCGGCACCGAGCCACCGACGACCTTGTTCTCGAACACCACACCGCTGTTGCGCTCCAGCGGCTCGAAGTTGATTTTCACCTCGGCGTACTGACCGGAGCCGCCCGACTGCTTCTTGTGAGTGTAGGTTTCGGTGTGCGGCTTGGAAATCGTTTCGCGATAGGCCACCTGCGGCGCGCCGATATTGGCCTCCACGCCGTATTCGCGGCGCAGCCGGTCGATGATGATCTCCAGGTGCAGTTCGCCCATGCCGGACAGGATCGTCTGGCCGGTTTCCTGGTCGCTGCGCAGGCGCAGGCTGGGATCTTCGCCGGCCAGCTTCTGCAGGCCGATGGTCATTTTCTCGACCGATTCCTTGGTCTTCGGCTCGACCGAGATGTCGATCACCGGGACCGGGAAGGCCATACGCTCCAGCACCACCGGGTCGTTGGCGGCCGCGAGCGTGTCGCCGGTGCCAGTGTCCTTGAGGCCGACAAAGGCCGCGATGTCCCCGGCGGAGACTTCCTTGATTTCGGCGCGCTTGTCGGCGTGCATCTGGAACATCCGCCCGATGCGCTCGCGGTGCTCTTTGGTGGTGTTGAGCACGGTGTCGCCCGACTTCAGCGTGCCGGCGTAGACGCGGACAAAGGTCAGCGTGCCGTACTTGTCATTGATGATCTTGAATGCCAGGCCGGCGAACGGAGCATCCGGATCGGCCTTGATGCGGCGGCGCACCAAATCCTCGGCATCGCCCTCCTCGGTGGCGACGGAGATGCCGGGGACGTCGATCGGGCTGGGCAGGTAGTCGATGACCGCATCCAGCAGCGGCTGCACGCCCTTGTTCTTGAACGCGGTGCCGCACAGCACCGGGCGGAAGGCGCCGGAGATGGTGCCGGCCTTGATGCAGCGCTTCAGCGTGTCAACGGCAACGTCGCCGTGCTCGAAATACTCTTCCATCGCAGCATTATCGACCGACAAGGCGGTGTCGAGCAGGAGCTGGCGGTATTCCTTCGCCTCATCGGCGAGCGCCTCGGGAATAGGTTCGTCGTGATATTTCGCGCCCAGTTCGCCGCCTTCCCAGACGATCGCCTTCATCTCGACCAGGTCCACGACGCCGATGAACTTGTCCTCGATGCCGATCGGGAGCTGCAGGGGCAGCGCGACGATGTCGAGCTTCTCCTTCAGAGTCGCGAACGCGCGGAAGAAGTCGGCGCCGGTGCGGTCGAGCTTGTTGATGAAAATAATGCGCGGGACGTTATAGCGATCGGCCAGGCGCCAGTTGGTTTCGGACTGCGGCTGCACGCCGGCCACGCCTTCGATAATGAAAATGGCGCCGTCCAGCACGCGCAGGCTGCGGTTCACCTCGATGTTGAAGTCGATGTGACCCGGCGTGTCGATGATGTTGATACGGGTGTCCTGCCACTCGCAGGTGACCGCGGCGGAGGTGATGGTGATGCCCCGCTCGCGCTCCTGCTCCATGTAATCGGTCGTGGTGTTGCCGTCGTGCACCTCCCCGATCCGGTGGGACACGCCGGTGTAGTACAAGATCCGCTCGGTCGTGGTGGTCTTGCCCGCGTCGATATGCGCGGTGATGCCGATGTTGCGAATCTTGTCGAGCGGTTGGGCTGGCACGGTGATCCTCCATAGCACGGCGGGCGCGTAACCTCACCTTGAGGTCCGGGGCCCCTGCCCCGCGCGCCCGCGCATGGTCCGGCTGACACGCGCCGGCTATGACAGCGCCTCAGATGCTTCACCGCGGGCCGTTTTGCAAGCACCGATTGGTTGTCGACGGGCAAGCCGCCCTTGTTCCCCGGCGAGCGACCAGCGCGGGTTTGCACCCGCCCGCTGGTCGTACACGAAACCGCGGGCGCCGTCTCCGGCGCCCGCGGCATTGCGGTCAACGTAGCGATGCGGTCAGCAGGTTGCGTCGCGGACAGAGTCCTTCGCGCCGCCGAGCGCACTTTCCGCCTTGCCGGTGGCCTTGTCGGCCTTGCCCTCGGCCTGGGTCTTGGTGTCGCCGGTGACCTTGCCGACGGCGTCCTTTACCGCACCCTTGGCCTGGTCGGCCGCGCCCTTGATCCGGTCCTTATCCATGGCTCATTGCCCTCTCTCATGTGGCTACCTGCCCCTGAACGGCGCGTCGACCGAATGGTTTCACCAAGGCAGCGCGAAAAGTTCCGCCGCTGAGCAAGCCGGCCACCGCGCCAGACACCAGCCTGTGCACGGCGCCCCGGCTCGCGTCAGCCAGTCACTGGCTTTAGTGTGATCCGGCATGACCGACACTGCCCCCCCGATCGAGACCGAACTGCGCCTCGCCGTGCCGCCGGAGGCGCGCGACGCGCTCGAACGCCACGCCAGCTTCCGTGAGCTCCGCAAGGCGGAGACCCGGCATGAAGTTACGACCTATTTCGACACCAGCGACCAGACGCTGGCGCGGAACGGCATCAGCCTGCGCGTCCGGCGGGTCGGCGACGCCAGCGTTCAGACGGTGAAGCTGGCCGGCGCACAATCCGGGATTGCCACCGCGCGGGGCGAGTGGGAATGCCCGGTCGCGGGGGATACACCCGAGCTGATGCCGCTTGCCGGCACGCCCGCCTCCGCCCTGGTCAGCGCCGAGCTCGCCGACCGGCTGCGCCCGTTCTTCGTCACCGACATCCGCCGGCGCATCCTGCTGTTGCAGCCGACCGACGGATCCCTGGTCGAAGCCGCGTTCGGCGAGGGCGCGGTCCGCGCCGGCAATGCGTGCGAATCCATAAGCGAGCTGGAGCTCGAGTTGAAGCAGGGGCCGCCGGGGCCGCTGTATCGGCTGGCGCTCGAACTCGCCGCCACGGCCAAGCTGGCCATCGAGCCGGAGAGCAAGGCGGAGCGCGGCCGTCGGCTGAGTACCGGCACCCCGCCGCCGGTCCATAAGGCGGAAGACCTGGACCTGCACGGCCGGCTGACCGGTGCGGCGGCTGCGCAGGCCATCGTGGATGCCGCGCTGGGCCATATGCTGGCCAACATCCCGGCCGCCCGAGCCGGCCGGCCCGAGGGCGTGCACCAGGTCAGGGTCGCCGTCCGCAGGCTGCGCGCGGCACTGCGGTTATTCCGGCCATGCCTGGAACGCCGGGCACACCGCCGCTTCGACGGCGAACTGCGCCGGCTCGGACAGGTCTTCGGCGAGGCGCGCGACTGGGACGTGTTCGCCCTGGAGACGCTGCCGGCCGCCGAGCGGGAGGCGCCCGGCGCCGATCACGTACCGCTGCTCGTCGCGGCCGCGGAGACTCACCGGCAAGCGGCGCATTCCGCCGTCCGGGCGGAACTCGCCGGCTCGGCGTTCACCGGCCTGGTCCTGGGCCTCGCGGTCTGGGTGGATGAAGGCGCGGCCAATCCCGCGCTGCTGGGCAACGCGGCGCTGGAGCAGCCGATCAAGACGATCGCGCCGGAGCTGCTGGATCGCCTCGCCGACACGGTGGCAAAGCGGGGCCGCCATCTCGACCGCGCCTCCCGCGAGGATTTGCACCGGCTGCGCAAGGCGTTGAAGAAGCTCCGCTACGGGGTGGAATTCGTGGAAGGGCTGTACAAGCACAGGTCGGTGAGTGGCTACCTGCATCCATGCAAGGATCTGCAGGAGCGTCTCGGGAACGTGAACGATGCGGCAATGACGGTACACCTCGCCAAGCGTCTGGCGGCCGATGGCACGCCCGATGTTGCCGTTGCAGTCGCGGCACTCGCCGCCTGGGGCAAGACGCGCGGCGACACGGAAGTGAGGCATGTTACCAGGCTGTGGCAAATATTTACATTGGAGCCGCGTGCCTGGACATGAAGTCCGGAGTCAGAACCGGCTTGCCGGCATTCAGGGCGAGCAGGCAATGGTCGCGATGTTTCGAGGCCGGTGTTGCGACATAGACGATGTCGATCTCGGGATCGGCGACCAGCGCCGCGTACGACCCATGCCCGACCTTCGCTCCCCAGTCCGACGCGATCGTTTTCGCACGTTCACCACTCCGTGAGGCCACGGCATGCAGCTTTGCTTGATCGGACCGAACCAGTTGTGCGGCGAATTGACCGCCACCGCGCCGGTGCCGATAATTCCCCATCGATATGGATTTCGTCCACCGGACATCCACCCTCTCCCTGGTGACGCAGCCAGCGTAGATTCTTGAAAGGCTTGCAACAACTGAAAATTGCGATTTGAAAACGAGAGCTTAGGGCCAGGGCGATCTTGCCGCTTCAAAATCGAACCGGTGCCGACGTGACGCGATGGTTGAGCGCCTGGCTTTCGTCTTGGGGAGGCGGTTCCCGCGGGCGCGAAATATCAACCGCTCATTGCGCTGACCGGTCCAGGCGAGCCTCGGGCGGAAAAGCGAAGCATCGTGCGCCTCTTGCGGTGCGGCTGGCGGGTGGCGGCCACCGCTCTAAACCTCCAACTGAGACCGCGGTTCCAGGCGCACGGGAGCCAGCGATTGACTGGCCGTTTTGTCTGGACGCCAGAGGGGCGAGACGGCGGCGGGCTGGAAGGTGACCCGCGGTCGGCGCCGCATCAGCTTGCGCGACCAGTTCCTTGCGGGCTTCTCGATACCATAGTACGTGGCCGCGGAGCAGACGAACAACAGACCGACCATGACGACGCCCGCCATCCAGGCTGCGTGCGGCAGGGGCAATGCGCTCAAACCCGCCGTCACCGGCTTGCGAAACAGACCCTCTACCGGATAGTGCATCAAGTAGATCGAGAAGGACACCAGGCCGAGCCAATAGATCACGCGGGTCCCCAGCGTCCGGGCCGCCATTGATCGTTGCGTCGCCAGTGCCAGAACGAGCGGCACGAACAGGATCATCAAGGCAACGTCGCTGCCCGGCACAGCCATCACCGCAACCACGGCGAGCAGCGCGATGTCACCTGCGAAGCGCCGTCCCGCGAGGCGCTGGGCGGCCGGGTGTTGGGCGAGGCGAAAGGTCACCACGCCCAAAATGAAACCGCCCAGACAGCGCAGCAGCGGGTAGGCCGTGAAGAGGCCAAAAACGTCGAGCGGGCCGTTTCGCCCCGTCACACCGTCATAGATCTGGTTCAGTTCGGCGGGCGAGCGCGTCGCCACCAGGACGAGGATGCATACGGCGCCGCCCGCCGCCAACCAGCTCCATGCCGGGCGGCCGACGACGATTGTGGCGACGAGTACGGGAAACAACAGATAGGCCGCGAATTCCGTGCTGATCGACCATGTCGGGCCGCCGAGGCAGTCGGCAAAACCCCATGACTGGACGAGCAGGATGTTGCTGATCAGATCCCATGCCGAAGGCGACTTCTGCGCGACACTCCCGGCGTAAGCGTGGGCGGCCATCGCGAGGGTGACCACGATGTAGAGCGGGTATACCCTGCCCAGCCGCTTCCACAAAAAGTCCCCGTAGGTCTTGACCGTAAAATCCGCCGCGAACGCGCCGCCATAGTTCAGCGCCATGACGAAGCCGCTGAGGATGAAAAACAAATCGACGGACAGATAACCGTGCAACCAGAACGTTCTTATGGGCGCAGGGCCGGATACATCCGGGAAATAGTGGTAGAGCATTACAAAACACGCGGCGATTCCTCGGAGTCCGGTAAGGGACTTGATCTCTCCCTGCGCAAGCAACGACCCCTCTGCCCTGGACCGCAATGTGTTTTCCATGCGCACTTTTTACAGCGACATGACTGTTCACTAAGTAACACGATCGGGAGGCTCGCGATCGTGAACTGTTTTGGCAGCGGTTTTGGGATCGATACACATGGCGCTGTGGTGGCGCCCCGTGAACAAGAGCAGCGAGCGGCAGCCGATCATCCTTCGGCCCGAGGCACAGGCCCGCGACGAGCACATACCGGCCAGCGCGTTCCGCTCTTGCCGCCCCCGAAGCAGCCGGCCTCACGCGTCGGTGCCCAGGAACGCAAAGCGCTCCAACAGCGCGTCGCGCAGCGCATCCAGCGCCCGCGGGTCCGCGCGGTCCGGCACCGTGACGTCGGCTGCCAGCGTCGCTGGATGGCCCGCCAAGACAAGGATGCGGTCGGCGATTGCCAGCGCATGCTCCAGCTCGTGGGTCGCAAGCAGCACGATCGCGTGGCGCCGCCGCGCGCGTTCCGCCACCAGGACGGCCAGCGCGGCCGCGAGCCGTCGGTCCAGCGAGGCGAACGGCTCGTCGAGCACCAGCGTATCCGGATCGACCGCCAGCGCCCGCGCCAACGCCACGCGCCGGGCCATGCCCAGCGACAGCTCGGACGGCAGGCGGTCCGCGACTCCCGGCAGTCCAACCATGTCGAGCAGGTCCGCGACATCGGGGACCGGCACGCCATCGGTCAGCACCAGCCGGATATTCTCCGCCAGCGTCAGCCACGCCAGCAGACGCGGCTCCTGGAACACCACGCCGATCCGCCCGCGCGGCATCCGGACCCGGCCCGCGAAATCGCGATCCAGCCCGAGCGCGATCCGCAGCACGGTGCTCTTGCCGCTGCCGGAGTGGCCGAGCAGCGCCAGGATCTCGCCGGGGAAGGCGGCGAACCCGACATCGCGCAGCACCGTCTGCGGCGCGCTGCCCGGCACCGCGAACGCCTTGGCGTCGATGCGAACGTCAAGCGTGCCGTCGCCAGGCATTCGCGCGTCGTTCCCAGGGCTGCAGCAGCACGGTCTCGGCGACCAGCATGATGGCGGCGAAGGCACCGCCATAGGCCAGGACGCCGGTCACGTTGAAGCTTTGAAAATACAGGTTCAGTGCGAAGCCGACGCCGTTCGGGCGTCCCAACAGCTCCACGATCAACACGATCTTCCAGGTGATGGAAAGCCCGCTGCGGGCGGCAGCCGCCAGATAGGGCAGAAGCTGCGGCGCCTCGATCCGGCGCAGGCGGCGCGCCAGCGGCAGCCGGTAGACGCGGGCCAACTCTTCCAGTTGCGGGGCGAGGGCGCGCGCGCCCTCGCGGATCGTGACGAAGACGGTGGGCGCCTTGGCGATCGTCACCGCCAGCACCGCGGCGACGTCGTTCAGGCCGACCCAGATATAAGTCAGCACGACCACCACAAGAACCGGCAGGTTGAGCGCGATCACCGCCCACGGGTCGATCACTGCATCCAGGCGGCGGGAGCGGCCGGCCAGGTACCCGGCCACGCTGCCCGCCAGCATGGCAGCGGCAAAGGCCGCGATCACCCTGGCCAGGGTGATCGCAATGTTCAGCGGCAGGGCACCGTCCGACAACTCGCGCCAGGCGAAGGCGACCACGCGGTACGGTCCAGGCAGCATTTGGGGCGACGCGGCCAACCAGGCCCCCAGCCACCAGGCGGCCAGCAGCGACAACACCGACGCCGCCCGGATCGGCATGACGCCAAGACCGCCTCGGCCCCCGGCAACCGGCGCCGCCCCCGGTGCGGCGGCCGCGCACGCCGAGACTCGTGCGCCCTCAATGCCCGAATCGCCTATGCGGGCATCATCCATAGGGACCCTGCCAGAACACCCCCTGCGGCAGTTGCTGCAGTCCGCCCAGCGCGCGCGCCCCGCCGGTGCGCAACAAGACCTCGAACAACTGCGCGGCGTCCTGTTCCTGCGCGTCGGCCGTCGGGAATGCGATGCCGGCGAAGAAGCGTTGCTTGAGGTTGTTGAACAGCGCGTCGTCCGGGGCATCCATCAGGGGGCGGATCTGCTGCCATTCCGCCTCGGAGCCGGCCAGCATGGACTGCGCTTCGGCGGCGGCGGCCAGAAATCCGTCGATGGCGGCTTCGTTCCGCGTCGCCCAGTCCTCGTGGAACACGAACCCGACCAGGCAGAGCTTGTCGGGCAGGCCGATCGACCTGGCACAATCGGCGACCGACACCACCTGGCGATACCCCGCGACCTCCAGGCGGGCGGCGAAGGTCCAGAAGGTGAGAACGGCGTCCAGTTCCCCCTGCATCAGCTTGGCGTTCAACAGCGGCGGGGCGCCATAGACCACGTCGGCGACCCGCGCGAGATCGACCCCGCCCTTCGCATTGCCGGCCGCCTGCACGACCAGCCACGACTTGTCGAGCGGGCCGCCCGCCACGCCCAGCTTGCGGTGGGCCAGATCGGCCAGCGAGCGGATCGGCGAATCCGCGCGCACCATCACGCCGCCGAGGGCGCTGGAAAACGGGGCGAAGCTGAGCTTGGTGCCCTCGGCGCGCTGGCTCGCGACGAAAAACCAGTCGGAAACGACAATGTCGGCGGCGCCCGCCAGCAGCGCCACGCGGGCGGCGTCGGTATTGGCTAGCATCACCGTCTGCAGCGCAAAACCGTGTGCCGCGTCAAGGTGATGCCGCTGGATCACGTCGGCGACCCACTGCGCGGTGCCGAACTGCAGCGTCCCGAGCCGCACGGCCGGCACCTCGGCGGCGCGGGCCGGCAGCGCGCGGCTGGCAACGCCGGCGATGATGGCGGCGAGGCAGGCGCGCCGGCCGATACCGCCCAACGCCATCGGATCGTGCCCGGGTCTGGCGGATTTTCCGTTCTCCGGGGGAGCCAGTATGGTTGCCGATGGCGCTAGCTGCCGGGAGCACGGCGATGAAGTCATTGCTGCTTGGCCTTTCACTGTTGCCGGTGCTGTGCGCTCCGGGCGGAGCCGCGACCGGGACGGACGGGGACAGCGGCGGTTATGCCACCGCGACGCGCGCCGACTACGTGTTCGCCTGCATGGCCACGAACGGCCAGACGCAGGACGCGCTGCAGCGCTGCTCCTGCGCGATCGACGTGATAGCCTCGATCCTGCCTTACGATCGGTACGAGCGCGCCGAAACCGTGCTGCGCATGCGCCGCGGCCCCGGCGGCGGCTATCTGGCGCAGGAGTTCCGGACCGGCGTGTCGAACGACATGGTGCGCGAACTGGAGGAGGCGCAGGCCGAGGCGGAAGTAAGGTGTTTCTGAAGGCACCGCCGGTCAGCCAAGCCTGGCGGTCGAACAACGGCGATGCGGCATGCTCATGCGCCAAATTGCGCCATGGTCGTTCCCCCGTTTCGGCGATGCTGCCGTGCGCGCCGGTTTTATCCGGCGATACCGTCCCAATATAGGCGGCCCTGCGGTGTGCGAAAGCAGTACGCAACGTATCTGGACGCACCCTGTGGCGGCTGTTAGCGTCCGGTCGCTGCCGCACCCCAAAGAGCGGCCGCCGCTTAATAACATCGAGGAGACTTCGTCATGGCCTGGACCCGCCCGACGCTTCGGGAAATCTGCATCGGAATGGAAATCAACGGCTACTTCCCCGGGGTTTTGTAGCCGCTCGCGGTCCGCGACATCGCCATCCGAAGATGACTGAGGGGCCGTGGGACTGACGGCTCTGGTGCTCGGTTCGGCGGCCGGCGGCGGCTTTCCCCAGTGGAATTGCGGCTGCCGGTTGTGCGAACTGGCGAGGACCGGAGATGGAAGGGCGCGCCCGGCGATGCAGGCAAGCGTTGCCGTCCGCGGCGATCCTGGCGGGTGGCTGCTGGTCGGTGCCTCGCCGGATCTGCGCCAACAGATCCAGGACAATCCGCAATTGCACCCGCGCCTGGAGGGGCGTGACTCGCCGATCGCAAGTGTGGTGCTGATCGGTGCGGATATTGATGCGATCGCCGGGCTGCTGGTGTTGCGCGAGCGGCAGAAGCTGAGGCTGTACGCGCCGCGGCCAATCCTCGACCTGCTCGCCGCGAACTGCGTGTTCGACGTGCTCGATCCGGCGCTGGTGCAGAGGATCGCGATCGCGCCGCTGCAGCCGACGCCGTGCGGCGGCGGCATGACTCTGACGCTGCTGCCGATGCCGGGCAAGGTGCCGCTGTATCTGGAAGATCGGGCGGCCACGCAGCCGGAGCCGGGGCCGACCTACGCAGCCCTCGTGCAAGCGAGCGGACGCAGCATCATCGTCGCGCCCGCCTGCGCGGATATCACCGAAGCGGTGCGCTCACAGTTGCGGCAAGCGGACGTGCTGTTCTTCGACGGCACGCTGTTCGACGACGACGAGATGATCGCGGCCGGCGTCGGCCAGAAGACCGGCCGTCGCATGGGGCATGTGCCGATCGGCGGCCCGGACGGGTCGCTGGCGCGGCTTGCCGACCTGCCTGGACGCAGAATCTACCTGCACATCAACAATACCAATCCGATCCTGCTCGCCGGCTCGCCGGAACGGTTGCAGGTGGAAGCGGCCAGGTTCGAGGTGGCCTACGACGGGATGGAGATTCGACTGTGACCGGCCGGCTGACCCCCGAAGCGCTGGAAGCCCGTCTGCGCGAGGTCGGCGCGCAGCGCTACCACAACCTGCACCCGTTCCACCGCCTGCTGCACAGCGGAAAGTGCAGCAAGGGCCAGGTCCAGGCCTGGGCGTTGAACCGCTACTATTACCAGGCGATGATCCCGCTCAAGGACGGCTCGCTGATCGGGCGCTGCGATGATCCGGCGCTCCGCCGGGAGTGGCGCAAGCGCCTGGAAGACCATGACGGCGACGACACCCACCCCGGCGGCATCGAGCGCTGGCTCAAGCTGACCGACGGGCTGGGGCTCGACCGCGACGACGTTGTTTCGACGCGGCTGCTGCTGCCGGCCACCCGGTTTGCCGTCCAGGCCTACGTGCATTTCGTGCGCGAACGCAGCCTGCTGGAAGCCGTCGCCTCCTGCCTGACCGAGATGTTCTCGCCGCAGATCATCAGCGAGCGGATGGCCGGGATGCTGGCCAACTACGATTACATCACCCCGGCCACACTGGCCTATTTCCAGAAGCGCCCGCCGCAGGCGCAACGCGACGCGACCTTCGCGCTGGATTGGGTGACGCGGCACGCCCGGACCGCGGAGCAGCAGCAGGCGGTGATCGACACACTCGCCTTCAAGTGCGACGTGCTGTGGTGCATGTTGGATGCGTTGCACCATGCGTATGTCTCGCCGCGGCTGATCCCGCCCGGCGCCTTCGTACCGGCCGATTCGGATGGCTGAGCCAGCGCGTTTGCCGGAGCGCCCGCGGCTGGCGCCGGGCGTGCGGCTGCACTTCGACAAGACGCGCAATGCCTGGGTGTTGCTGTCGCCCGAACGGGTGATCGAGGCTGACGGTCCCGCCAACGAGATCCTCAAGCGCTGCGACGGAACCCGAACCGTTAATCAGGTCATCGACGAGCTGGTCGCGCTGTTCACCGCGGATCGGGCGGTCATCGAGGCCGACGTGACGGAAATGCTGTCCGAACTTGTGGCGAAGCGGCTGCTGGTCGGCTGACGATGGAGCCGGGTCCGCCGGGTTTGGCTGCGCCGCTCGGTCTATTGGCCGAGCTGACGCATCGCTGTCCGCTGGCCTGCCCGTATTGTTCGAACCCGCTGGCGTTGGAAGACAAAGCGGGGGAGCTGGATACCAACGCATGGGCACGCGTGTTCCAGGAGGCCGCGGGGCTGGGCGTGCTGCAGGTGCACCTGTCGGGCGGCGAGCCCGCCGTCCGCCGCGACCTGGTCGAGATCACCGCGGCGGCGCGCGAGGCGGGCCTCTATACCAATCTGATCACCTCGGCGATCGGCCTGGACCAGGCGCGGCTGGCGCGGCTGCGGGCGGCCGGGCTGGATCATGTGCAGGTCTCGATCCAGGACGTGGACCCGGACTCGGCAGACCGGATCGGGGGTTATCCCGGCGGCCATGCGCGCAAGCTGGGCTTTGCACGTCAGGTCGTGGCGGCCGGGCTGGCGCTGACGGTCAACGCGGTGATCCATCGCGCCAACATCGATCGTGTCGCCGCCATGGTGGAGATGACCTGCGCGTTGGGCGCGGGCCGCGTGGAAGTGGCGCACACGCAATACCACGGCTGGGCGCTGCGCAACCGCGACGCGCTGATGCCAACGCGCGAGCAGGTGTTCCAGGCCATGGCCGAGGTCGAGCGCGTCCGTCCGCGCTACGAAGGCCGCATGGTGATCGACCTCGTCGTGCCGGACTACTACGCGAGGCGGCCGAAACCCTGCATGGGCGGCTGGGCGCGCCGCTCGCTGAACGTGACCCCGTCGGGCCGCGTGCTGCCGTGCCATGCCGCGGACACGATTCCCGGGCTGGAATTCTGGTCGGTGCGCAACCGGTCGCTGGCGGAGATCTGGACAAGCTCGCCGGCGTTCCGGGCGTTCCGCGGTACCGATTGGATGCCGGAACCCTGCAGGTCCTGCGACCGGCGCGAGATCGACTTCGGCGGGTGCCGGTGCCAGGCGCTCGCCGTGGTCGGCGACGCCGCGGCGACCGATCCGGCCTGCGAGCTTTCGCCGCACCACGCGCGCATGGTGTCGCTTGCCGAGGCAGCCTCCGCCGGTGATGCGCTGCCACGCTATGACTATCGCGGCCGGACCGTTCCGGCTCGCTGACCGTCAGCCCTGTTTCGACGCTCTGGCCCGCAGGGCATCCAGGCGCCGGTAAGCCGCCTTGATCTCGTCGTCGTGCGGACCGGCCGCATAGCCAACCTTCCCTGCGCGGTCAGCCGACGCCAGCAGGGCCAGGTCGCCAGTCGCCTCGTGCAGATCCATCAGCGCTGCCATACGAACCGTTGCCAGCACCCTGCGCGCTCCGGGCTCCTTGATGCTGCCGCTATGCAGCACCTCCGATGCGGCAATCGCTTCGCGAAACTGACCCGATGCCCTCAGAAACCAGACTCGACGCCAATGCATATCGTCCGGAACGCCGCCGGCCGCTTCAAACCGCGCGGCCAAGTCCGAAAAAATCCGCGCGCCGGCTCGCGCCAAACCAGCGTCACCGCCGGCGCTCAGCGCCCGATAGCAGCCGTGCCGCTCTGCATAGGCAAGCAGCGCCTTGGCCGCGGCCTTCTGCAGCAGGGCCAGCACCGCGCGCCGGTCGTCGCCGGACGCAAGCTTGTCAGAATCGATGCCCTCGCGTCCGAGTGCCAGACGCTCCTCGCGCTCCTGCAACTCGGCCGGAGACCGCGCCGCCGCGATTGAGGCCTTGAGCAATCGCCGTGGCCGGGGATCGACGATTGCACCGCCAGCGACGCGCGCCAGCAGCACCTTTCGGCCGCCCTCCAGCGTCACCGCCTTGCGGTCGTCAGCCACCCCGACAATGGGCGCAGGCTCGCCGCCCGAATCGTCATCAAGCGCACACCCGACCAGAACGCGCGTGGCCTCCTCCATGCTCACCCGGGACAGCCAAACGCGCACGTCCTGCACGGCGACGGCTTCTTCCAAGACGCTTTACCCTCTCCCCCCAAACCGAGTGGTCCCGGCGCACTTGATCGGGCACCATGCAGCGCACGCGAAACCATTCGGCATACTCACGATCACGCGACTTGCGGCCCATAAAGTCCCTAATTACGCTGGCGCGCTCCGGCTTCAAGGACGCCCGCTGATTGGGAGGGTGGGCAATCCCGAAAGCGATCAGGAAAAGTTGCAGACGGAACCATAATGAACCTGCGACATCATGGATCGCTGTGACGCGCTGCCGGAGGTTACCTCTTCCCAGCCGGCTCGATTGAGACCGGTGGGCAAGCATTGGTTCGTCCACCGGGCGTGCGACAAAAACCGGGAGGAAAAAACCGATGCGACGCAGTTCGTGGGGGCTCTGGCTCACGGCGGCAGCTTGCTTGTCATCAGCGCTGATGGTCAAAGCCGCCACCGCCCAGAGCGCCGACAGCGACGATCTGGTCAAGGCGCAGTCCAATGCCGCCAATGTGGTGATGCCGACCATCACCTACGACAACCAGCGCTATTCGACGCTGGATCAGATCACCGCGGAGAATGTCGGCAAGCTGCAGGCGGCGTGGACCTTCTCCACCGGCGTGCTGCGCGGCCACGAGGGTGCGCCGCTGGTGATCGGCGACGTGATGTATCTGCACACGCCGTTCCCGAATATCGTCTACGCGCTGGACCTGAACAACGACGGCAAAATCCTGTGGAAGTATCAGCCGTCGCAGGACGCGAGCGTTATCCCGGTGATGTGTTGCGACACCGTCAACCGGGGCCTCGCATATGGCGATGGCAAGATCTTCCTGCACCAGGCGGACACCACGCTTGTTGCGCTTGATGCCAAGACCGGCAAGCCGGTCTGGTCGATCAAGACCGGCAATCCCGGAAAAGGCGAGACCGGCACGTCGGCGCCGGTGGTGGTCAAGGACAAGGTCCTCGTCGGCGTCTCCGGCGGCGAGTTCGGCGTGCAGGGCTGGCTGGCGGCCTATTCGATCAGCGACGGCAAGCAGGTCTGGCGCGCCTATTCGGTTGGCCCGGACAGCGAGCTTCTGGTCGATCCCGACAAGACCACGCTGAACGGCAAGCCGATCGGCGCCGATTCCAGTCTGAAGACCTGGCAGGGCGACCAGTGGAAGATCGGCGGCGGCGCCACGTGGGGATGGTATTCGTATGATCCCAAGCTCAACCTGATCTATTATGGGACCGGCAACCCCTCCACCTGGAACCCGAAGCAGCGGCCCGGCGACAATCGCTGGTCGATGACCATCTTCGCCCGCGATCCCGACACCGGCATCGCGAAGTGGGTCTACCAGATGACCCCGCATGACGAGTGGGACTATGACGGCGTCAACGAGATGATCCTGGTCGATCAGCCGATCAACGGACAGACGCGTCATCTGCTGGTGCATTTCGACCGCAACGGCTTCGGCTACACGCTCGATCGCGCCACCGGCGAGTTGCTGGTCGCCGAGAAATACGATCCGGCGGTGAATTGGGCGAGCAAAGTCGATATGGACAAGAGCAGCCCGAACTTTGGACGCCCCGAGGTGGTGGCGAAATACTCGACCGAGCACAACGGGGAAGACACCAACAGCGAGGGCGTCTGCCCCGCCGCGCTGGGTAGCAAGGACGAGCAGCCGGCCGCATTCTCACCCGACACCGGCCTGTTCTATGTGCCGACCAACCATGTCTGCATGGACTACGAGCCGTTCCGCGTGTCGTACACCGCGGGACAGCCCTATGTCGGTGCGACCCTGTCGATGTATCCGGCACCCGGCGGCACCAACATGGGCAATTTCATCGCCTGGGACGCGCGCGCGGGCAAGATCGTGTGGTCGCTGCCCGAGCAGTTTTCCGTCTGGTCGGGCGCGCTGGCGACCAAGGGCGGCGTGGTGTTCTACGGAACGCTTGAGGGCTACCTGAAGGCGGTCGATGCGAAGTCGGGCAAGGAACTGTACAAGTTCAAGACCCCGTCCGGCATCATCGGCAACGTGACGACCTACGAGCACAACGGCAAGCAGTATGTCGCGGTGCTGTCCGGCGTCGGCGGCTGGGCCGGCATCGGGCTGGCGGCGGGTCTGACCGATCCGCATGCCGGCCTCGGCGCCGCCGGCGGCTATGCCGCGCTGAGCAACTTCACGGCGCTCGGCGGCACGCTGACGGTGTTCGCGCTGCCGTCGGGCTGAACGGCCGGCCGCAATGACTGACGGCCGGCGCCAGGCACACTGCCCTCGCGCCGGCCGCTTTGATGAGGTAAGGAAACGGATCGTGAAGACAACGTTGCGTACCGCCGCGGTGCTGGCGGCGGGCCTGTGTCTGTCGGCGGGATTGGCCTACGCGATCGACGACGGGTCGGGCGATCCGACAGCGGTCAAGAGCGTGGACGGCAAGTGGTTCGACAAGGACGGCCATCCAACCTTCAAGATCGAGGAGGACGGCACGGTCGATTGGTACACCTATGTTGGTTTCACGCGATACTCTGCCAACTGCCTGCGCTGCCACGGACCGGACGGCCTGGGATCAAGCTACGGTCCGGCGCTGGCCGAGTCGCTGAAGCGGCTGGACTATGTAAGGTTCGCCGCGACGGTCGCGGCCGGCAGGCAGAACGTCTCGGCGTCCCAGGATTTGGTGATGCCGTCGTTGGGCAACAACAAGAACGTCATGTGCTACCTCGGCGCGATCTACACCTATCTGCGGGCACGCGCGGACGGCGCCATCGGGCGCGGCCGCCCAGAGAAGCACGCGCCGAAGCCGGCCGCGTTTACCGAAGCCGAAGATAAGTGCATGGGCTGACGGGGCGCGTGTTGATGGGGTGGCATCGGGCTGCGCGATTGGGCCGCGCGTGTGCTGCCATCGCGGTCATTCTTCTTTTTGCCGCACGAGCCGGTGCGCAGGCGCCGGGGCTTGGCGGGGCGGTGGAACTGGTTGACCCCACCACGTTCCGGGTCTGCGCCGACCCGAGCAACCTGCCGTTCTCCGATACCGCCGGCGCCGGGTTCGAGAACAAGATCGCCGCCCTGTTGGCAAAGCAACTGGGGCAGCCGGTCAGCTACACCTACTTCCCCCAGGTGATCGGCTTCGTCCGCAACACGCTGAACGCGCTGCGCTGCGACGTGGTGATGGGCGTGGCGGTCGGCGACACCCTGACGCAAACCACCAACCCGTACTATCACACGACCTATGCGCTGGTGTTCAAGCCGGGCAACGGGCTCGACGGCGTCACGTCGCTTGAGGACCCCAGGCTCAAGGACAAGCATATTGGCGTCGTCGCCGGCACCCCGCCTGCGACGATCATGGTGCAGGACGGGCTGATGGCGCTGGCCAAACCCTATCCGCTGACGATCGACACGCGGGTCGACTCCCCCGCACGGGCGATGGTCAACGATATCGCAACGGGACAGCTCGACGCCGGAATCCTTTGGGGTCCGATGGCCGGCTATCACGCGAAGCAGGCGAAGCTTGCCGTTGTGCCGCTGGTCAACGAACACGGCGAGCGGATGGATTTTCGCATCGCAATGGGCGTGCGCCATGGCGACCAGGAGTGGAAGCGCAAGCTCAACCGACTGATCGCCGAGAACCAGCCGGAGATCGACCGCATTCTGGCGGAGTACGGCGTTCCGCTGCTGGATGAACAGGGCAAGCCGGCGGCGCCGTAGGTCGCGTGCCGGATTTTCAGGCAGGCGCCACTGTCACGCGCAGCCCATCCTTCGGCTGCGGTATCGGCCACATCTTCCAGTGCGCCGCATAGCCGGGCATTACGCTGACGACGAGGTTCGACAGCAGGTGCCGCACGAAACATTTCGCCTGCATATACGCGAAGTTCAGCCCGAGGCACATGTGCGCGCCGCCGCCGAACGGCACGAACGCGAAGCGGTGGCGCCCCGCCTGTGCGGCATCGCTGAAACGCCGGGGATCGAACCGGTCGGGCTCGGGCCAGATGTCCGGCATGTGGTGCGTGAACAGTGGATGGACCGCGACCGAGGTGCCGGCGGGAATGCGATGGCCCAGGAACGCGAAGTCGCGCAGCGCGCGGCGCGGCACGGCGGGAGCCGGCGGGATGATCCGCAGCGCCTCCTTGAACGCCATCTCGGTCAGCTTCATGTCGTCCAGCCGGTCGAACGGCAACGGCTCGCCGGGGTTCAGGCCAAGGCCGGCGACCTCGCCGCGCAGGCGCTCCTGGCAGTCCGGGTTGGCGGCGAGCAGCCACACCAAGGCACTGAGCGACGATGTCAGCGTGTCGTGCGCCGCCATCATCAGGAAGCTCATGTGGTCCACCACGGCTTGCGCCGACAGCAGCGCGCCGTCCTCCGTCGTCGCCTGGCATAGCTGGGAGAACAGGTCATTGCCGCCGGACTGCCGGCGGATCGGAATCTGGCGGCTGAAATAGGCAACGATATGCGCGCGTCCCCGCACGCCGCGACGCATCTGCGTTCCCGGCAACGGCTTGCGGATCGGCGCGACAATCGCCGCGACCATGTCCACGAAGGCGGCCGTGACGCCATCCGTCTCAGGGCCGATGCTGGCGCCAAGAAACGACGTCGCGGCGAGATCGAGCGTAAGCTGCTTCATCGCCGGATAGAACAGCATCGGGCCGGGCGTCGCGCGCCATTGCGCCACCCGCGCCGCGATCCCCGCATTCAAGGCAGACAGATACGCCCGCATTGGCTCGGCCTTGAACGCGACCGACAGCGCGCGGCGTTGCAGCCTGTGTTCCTCGAAGTCCATCATCACCAGACCGCGGGGAAAGACCAGGTCCACGAACCTTGCCCAACCCAGTTGCGAGGAGAACAGCCGCTGCTGGTCCAGCAGCACCAGTTCGTTCGCCTCCGGTCCCAGCAACTGCACGCCCGTCTCGCCAAGCACGTTGGCTCGCATCACCAGGCCATGCTTGGCCGCGCGGGTCTCGAAGTACCGCTTCGGATCGGCGAGGACTTCGAGTGTGTCGCCAATGATCGGCCAGCCGTCATCGCCCGGGATGTGCGCCAGCGCGCGGCCTGGCGGTGGTCTGACGATCGCCTGGCCGTTGCGTGCGTCGGCTCCAAGCGTGGCCACGGCCTCTCCTGTATGCATGCTACGGCGCGCCGTCCCGCCGGAGGACGAAGAAAAACGGCTGGCCCATGCCGCGCAGGTCCATCACACCGAGCAGCGTGTCGCCATCGACCGCACGGAACATGTCGATGATCGGCAGGCTGTCGTAAATCATCGTGGCTGTCACCACGCCGCGAAATTCCGTCATCCTCAGGCGCGCCGTCGGGTGTCGCGTTGCGGCGACCCGGGCGGACAGCGCCACGGCCGCCCCGGCGAGACGGGTGTTGAACAGGCCGATATGCCGGTTCACCAGACCGATCGGAACGAAAGCGGGGTTCAAGGCGAATATCGTGCCGCCGCGCCCCTTGCAGAGCAGCGGTTGCACGTCCTCCGGCCCGTTGAATTCCTTGCCGTACCAGCCGAAGCGCTCCAGCAGGCCGTCCATGGGGTGACCGCTCGGCAGTCCCGAACCGCGCCAGCGGCCGCGCATGGCATCCACGGGGACGGGTGGCAGGCTGTCGAACAACGCCAGGATTTCCGCGGTGGTTCCGCCACCGGCCTCGAATGCCACCAACCTGGATAACACGGCGTTCGGTGCGTTCCCGCTCGCCACTGATTGCATCGTCCCGCCTTTCACGAGGCCCCTCACGGCAGGGCCAGCAATCGCACGATACTGCCACTATGCCCCGGCGAGAGACGGCACTGCTCAGCGCGTGGCGTCCTTTGCCGTGACGGACACGGACGTTCCGGCCGCCATCGCAAAACCCCGATAGCCCGCCGCCGCACTCTCGTCGCAGATCTGACGGTACACATTGACACCGCCGGCATAGGGCATGAACACGCGAGGCTTGCCCGGGATGTTCGCGCCCATGTACCAGGACGCCGCTCTCGGAAACAGCGTCTGCTGGGCCACTTCGTCAACATGAGCAGCCCAGGAATCCTCGGCCTCGCGCGTCGGCTCGATGCGCTCGAGCCCGTGCGTCCGCAGGAACGCGAGGCATTCCCCGATCCACTCTACGTGCTGCTCGATCGAGACCATCATGTTGCTCAGCACGGACGGGCTGCCCGGACCGGTGACCATGAACAGATTGGCGAACCCCTCGGTCATCAGCCCGAGATAGGTTCGTGGGCCATCCGCCCACTTGTCTGCCAGCAGCCTGCCGCCGCAGCCGCGGATCGGCAGGCGCGTCAGCGGGCCGGTCATGGCGTCGAAGCCAGTGGCGAACACGATGCTGTCCACCGCGTACTCCGCGTGATGCGTGCGGATGCCCGTCGGCGTGATCTCCTGGATCGGCGAGGCCCTCAGATCGACCAGCGTGACGTTGGGCCGATTGAACGTCTCGTAGTAACCGCTATCAACGCAAATCCGCTTGGTGCCGATCGGGTGGTCGCGTGGCAACAGCGTCTCGGCGACCTTCGGGTCGCGCACCTTGTCCCGGATGCGAGCGCGCACAAAGTCGGCAGCCGTGTCGTTGGCGGCCTGGTTTAGCACCAGATCGTTGAACGACACGATGAATCCCAGCCCGCCGGTCGCCCAGCGCGCCTTATACACGTATTCCCTCTCCGCATCGGTGGCTTCCAACGCCGATCGATCGTTGACCGGGTTGAGAATGCCGTTGCGCATGGCTCGCGCTTGCGCGCGGCGCTCATCGTAATTGGCCTTCCACGCCCGCTCGTAGTCCGGGTCGAGCGGGCCGTTGTGAGCCGGGACGCTGAAATTGGCCGTCCGCTGGAAGACGAACAGGTGGGATGCCTGCTCGGCGATGATCGGGATGGCCTGGATCCCCGACGATCCCGTGCCGACCACCGCCACGCGCCGCCCGGCAAAGTCCACGCCCTCGGCGGGCCACGCGCCGGTATGGTACCAGCCGCCTTTGAACCCCGAAAGCCCCCTGTAATCGGGCACCCTCTCCGCGGACAGACAGCCGACAGCCATGATCAGGAAGGTTGCCGAGACCCGGTCACCGTGCTCGGTCTCTACCGTCCAACGCCCTGTCGCCTCGTCGAATGCGGCCCCGGTCACGCGCGTGTTGAGACTGATGTTGCGGCGCAAATCGAGGCGGTCGGCGACATGGTTGGCGTATCGCAGGATCTCGGGCTGCGCCGCATAGCGCTCCGTCCAGGTCCATTCCTGCTGGAGGTCGTTCGAAAAGGCGTAGGAATACTGCATGCTCTCGATGTCGCAGCGCGCGCCAGGGTAGCGGTTCCAATACCAAGTGCCACCGACGCCGCCTCCAGCCTCGAAGACCTGCGCGGACATCCCGTGCCCGCGCAAGCAGTGCAGCATGTGCAGCCCGGCGAATCCGGCACCGATGATCACGGCGTCCAGACCTCGGGTATCCACCCCTGTACGCTACAGCCTGGCCATTGTCCTTCCCGCCGATCGTGCCTCGGAACTATAAGTCGCCACCACGAAGCGGGACGATCACGGTCTCCGGAAACCGGCGGTTCGGCGAGCTGCCGACGGTGTGCGATCGACCGTTGGCTCGACCTCGCTAGCCGGAACACGACGCTGGATGGCGCGATGAACGCGACACTGGAGATCATGCGTGCCTGAACCGCGGCGGCTGGTGCTGGGGGTTGGCAATCCCGCGCGGGGCGACGATGCGGTGGGCCGCGTTGTGGCGCAGGCGTTGCGCCCGCGCGTACCGCGGGGCGTGCGCGTGGTGGAGAGCGACGGCGAGGCGACGGCGGTGCTGGCAGCGCTGGAACAGGCTGACGTGGCCTGGCTGGTGGATGCAGCGCGGTCCGGCGCGGCGCCGGGCACCGTGCATCGCATCGACTGTGCAGCCGGGGAGGCGCTGCCGCATCGCGGCGCGGTGTCCTCGCACGGGTTCGGCGTCGCCGAGGCGATTGCGCTGGCCCGCAGCCTGGGCGTGCTGCCGGGACGCTGCACGGTGTATGCGATCGAGGGGGCGGACTTCTCTCCGGGCGCGACGCTGTCGCCGGCGGTGAAAGCAGCGGTGGGGATGGTGGTTGCAGCCTTGCTGTCCGATCTGGCCACGAGCGCACCGTTGCGCAGGCCGCTGCCGAGCGATATGCCTGATGCGGGGACGCAGCCCGGCAGCGCGTCGAATTGGAGGCATGATCCGATGACCGACGATCCGGTCCGCAAGGGCGAGGCAGTCGAGCGGCGCCTGCGCGATCAGGGGCATGAGGAACATGCCGAGCACATTGCCGGGGCGTTGCGCGGCGGCGCGGTCGGCGAAGCGCTGTTGAGCGGCCTGCGCGAGGCGTGCCAGACCGTGCTGACCGCGTTGGAGGCGATTGACCCGGTCACCGAGGGGATGATCGAAGAACTGCGCCTGGAGGTCGATAAGCGCCTGCAGCCCCGCCACTGAGTGCGCATCGGGTTTCGCACGACCGAACGCGGTCGGGAACGCGGCTAAGCCTCAGCCGCATCAGGACGAGAGCCGCCAAGCATCCATGATGCGACGCGAAGATCGCCTGCCCCCGAAAGCGCCCGGCACGCCGACCGTGCGGCGTTAACGCCGCAGCGGCAGGCACTGACGGACGGGCGCATGGCCCGAACGCCGGGGCCGAGCGCCGACCACACCGGCCTCGCCGTCGCTGTGAGCGGATCAGTCGCCCTGCGACAGGTTCACCGCCGCGCTGCGGCCGTTCTGTTGCTGCTCGATCTCGAAGCCGATCTTCTGGCCTTCATTCAAGCTGCGGAGCCCCGCCTTCTGCACGGCGCTGATATGGACGAAAATGTCCTTGCCGCCGGTGTCGGGGGCGATGAATCCGAAGCCTTTGGTCGGGTTGAACCATTTCACGGTGCCCTGGGGCATCGGTGCGCTGCCTTTCTTCCTGCGAGCGTGCCGAAACGCTCGGCGACCGCTCTGCTGAACGCAGGCGCCACGGGCGTGTCCCGCCGCGCCCATTCCTCCGGCCAGGGCCCCGTCTTCCATTAAGCGCTGAAACGGTTGCCGTGTCCGGCATCAACGATACGTGCCCGCACCGGGCATCGCAACAACCTTGCGCACGCGCGGTTTTTTTCCTGCCTCGCTGCGCTGGCGTGCTGGGAAAAGTTGCTTGCATCGCCACCCTGATGGCGCCATGTCGTTGGCATCGAGGGCAGCGGGCTTTAGGCTGGCCGTGTGTGTCGGCATTTGCCGCTGCCGGTTGGCCGCGGCAGCGACGCCGCTGGGAGGTTTCATGGGTAGCTTCAGCATTTGGCACTGGATGGTGGTGCTGCTGGTCGTCCTGCTGCTGTTCGGCGGCGGCAAGGTCAGCGGCCTGATGGGTGACTTCGCGAAGGGTATCAAGACCTTCAAGAAGAACATGGCGGAAGAAGACGACGCGTCGATGGAAGCCAGCGCCGAGAAGCCGACAGGGACCATAGCCGGCCCTGGCGCTCCCGCCGGCACCCAGGCAGGCACGACGACCGCACAGCCAGCCGCAGCATCCAAGGCGCATGAGGCGACGACGGCGCACTAGCGGACCCGTCTGCCGGTTGGCGGGCACTGGCAGCCTGCCCCGCAAGCCGGTTGTTTCGACCCTAACCACGCGACCGGTAGGCAAGCCGCAGACCGGCGGCGGCGTCATCGGCGCGCGCCGGCGCGGTTATCGCCGCGCCACGGCAAATCGCTTCATGGCCGTTTGGATAACGTGCTAAGCGCCTGGAGCCGATTTCGCAGTGGTCGATACCATGCCGAGATTATCGAGACGCGCCAGGCGTCGCCGTGCCGCATACTGGAGAGCGAGGGTTGTCTCTGCGCTACCCGCGCTGGCCTTGGTGGGAACCCTCATTGCCGGCGGCTACTGGCTGTTCGGTCGGCTGTTCGGTCCCACGGGCCAGGCGCCGACGACGACGGCTACGTCGCAGCTCGCAGCAACCGCCGACGTCAGCAAGACCGGCAGCCCATCCGAGGTAACGACAACCTGGCCGCCTGCGCCGATTGTGGCGCCTGCGAAGACCGAGGCTCCGCCACCGACGGAGATCCATGCCGGGGCAACGCCGCAGACCCATCCTCCGGCGACGGCCGAGGACCAGATCCCGCCACCAGCAGAGACCCAGGCACCATCGCCGCCTCAGCCCCCGGCCGCCGATTCTGCGGGTCCCGCGCCGTCCCCGAGGGTCTCCATGGCGCCAGAACCGCCGGCCGCCGCGCCCCCCACATCCAGCCAGGAAACGGCAGCATCGGCTATTCCGGCAAGTGGCGGAAAGGCGGCGATTGTTTCCGTCCAGCTTGCCTCCATGGCGACCGAAGCTGCTGCAAAAGCCGAATGGCAGCGCCTGCACGATCGCATGCCTGACTTGCTTGGCAGCCGCCAGCCGGACATCAGCAAGGATGAGCGACACGGCCGTACCTGGTGGCGGCTGCGTACCGGCGGCTTCGAGGAAGCCGCTCAGGCGACGGAATTCTGCGGGCGTCTACGTGCCAAGGGTCTCAACTGCTTTGTGACCACCGCCGACTAGCTGGACCGAACTGCTTTGTGACCACCGCCGACTAGCTGGACCGAAGCCGAGCATGCAACGGCCGCGCGTCGAAACGGCTCATGAACGACAACATCCATGTCGAACCTTACCCGTCCCTCACCTCTGTCCCGCAGCCTCCAGAATGAGGTCTGATATCGTGTCCGGCTGGGAAATCAGCGAGAGGTGGCTTGCCTTCACCTCGATTGTCTTCGCGCCCATCCGCTTTGCCATGAACCGCTCGAGATCGGGATCGATCGTCCGGTCTTCGGTGGACACCGCGTAATAGCTCGGCTTCGACCGCCATGCCGCTTGAGTTGTCTTGCCGGTCAGTAACGCACGTTCGAACGGACTCTGGACTGCGTATAGCACGCGCGCCTTCGCCGCCGGCAGGTCGCCGGCGAAATCGCGCAGGAAAGCCGCCTCGCTGAGTTGCCCGTAATCGCCGGACCAGACGATGCCCGAGGAGGCCGGCGGTGTCAGGAATCGCTTCGCCAATGCCGCGTAGTCCTCACCCGCGTCGGGTGCCCGGGCTGCGATATAGACGAGCGAAGTCACCTTGGGATTGACGCCGGCTTCGGTAACGATCATGCCGGCAAAGGAATGCCCCACCAGTACTGTGGGACCGTCCTGCCACGCCAGGGCTCGTTGCGTTGCCGCTACGCCCGCTCGCAGCGTCGTCAACGGATTCTGCACAGCCGTCGCATTGATCCCGGCCGCCTGAAGTCGTGCGATGACATCTGACCAGCATGAACCGTCAGCAAACAGCCCATGGACAAGTACCACGTTCCGGATCTTCGGAGCGGGCTGTGCAAAGGCTGCGCGATGAAATATCGGGCTTGTGGCGGCAGCGGCCGCCACAATACCCACGAAGGAGCGGCGATCCATCGATGTTCTCCCATTTGATGGGGGCGTCGGCTACGGCGTTGAGCGGCCAGCGTCAGCTAAAATTGTCGCGTGGCCCGCGCGCGGGATCTCTGGATGGTCTGGACGTTTCACGCATGCCGATCCGGCCGAGGGAGCTCAGCCTAAACCAGACGGCAGCATCAACGGCATAACGGCGCTTGCTGCAAAAGCGATTCGTTCCCTAAATCTTGTGGCGGCCGCACGAGTTGTCCACAACTTTCTGGGGTACCCCCGCATTCCCCCATTGAGGACAATACCGGAGAGCGATACCATATCTTGTGTCGCATCTCGGGAGGGACCCTCGATATGGAGTGGAGCGAGGAAACGATCGTTCGGCTCAGGGAACTCTGGTCGGAGGGTCACTCCACGGCCGAGATCGGCCGGCGGCTGGGCGTGTCGAAGAACGCGATTGTCGGCAAGGCGCACCGGCTCGACCTGCCGGCCCGTCCCTCGCCGATCCGGCGAGGCGGCAGCGGTCATCCCGCGCCACGCCGCCCGAGCCCCCGGCGGGTGGATGGCCCAACTTTGCCGCCACTCATCAGCACGGTCCCGCTGACGGCACCGGCACCCGCGCCGATCGTCCTGGCGCCTAAGCTGGTGGCGCCCCCGCGGGTGCACGCGGTTCCCGCACCGGCGCCCAGGCCGTACGGCCGGATCATCACCTGCTGCTGGCCGATCGGCGAGCCCGGCACCCGCAGCTTCCGCTTCTGCGATGTCGAGTCGGTGCCGGGCAAACCGTATTGCACCGACCACGCCCAGGTCGCCTATGTGAAGATCCGCGATAAGCGTGACGACGCCGCCTGACCCGCAGCCCGGGAACCCCCATGGCGAGGTGGACCCCGCTTACGGCGTCGAAGCGACGGCCTTGGCGGCGTGCGCCTCGATCCATGCATAGAACGCCTGCAGTCCCTCGCCGGTGCGCGCGGATACCGTCAGTATCTGTAGCCGAGGGTTGACCCTCAGCGCATTCGCCATGCAGGCGGTCACGTCGAAATCGACGTACGGCAGAAGGTCCGACTTGTTCAGCAGCATCAGATCGGCTGCTGCGAACATATCGGGATATTTCAGCGGCTTGTCCTCGCCCTCGGTCACCGACAGCACCACCACCTTGTGCGTTTCACCGAGATCGAAGGCCGCCGGGCAGACAAGATTGCCGACGTTTTCGATGAACAGCAGGCTGGCCGGCCGCGGGTCCAGCGTGTCAAGCGCGTGCCCGACCATGTGCGCATCCAGATGGCAGCCCTTGCCGGTGTTCACCTGCAGCGCCGGCACGCCGGTGGCGCGGATGCGCTCGGCGTCGTTGGAGGTCTGCTGATCGCCCTCGATCACCGCGAGCGGGAAGCGCGGCTTCAGATCCAGGATGGTGCGCACCAGCAGGCTGGTCTTGCCGGAGCCGGGGCTGGACACGAGGTTCAGCGTGAAGATGCCGCGCGCCGTCAGCCGCGCACGGTTTGCGCGCGCGAAGGCGGCGTTCTTCGACAGGATGTCGCGTTCGATGCGGACGATGCGGTGCTGATCCAGGCCCGCCACATGCACGCCCGCGAGCCCCGCGCCAAAATCGATCGCCTCTCCACGATGAACGTGGTCGTGGCCGTGATCGGCGTGATGGTGGCCATGATCATGCGAATGGCCGTGGTCCGCATGATCGTGCGGGTAATGGTCGTCGTCATGAGAATGGTCGTGATCGTGTGCGTGCGAATGGTCGTGCGGATGCTCGTGCGGATGCTCGTGCCCCTGGGCCTCGCCCCCTGCCCCCGTTCCTGCCTCCACCGTCGCCGTGCCGCAGCCGCAGACCGTGCACATCACGTCACCTCCATCTCGCGTATTCTGAGTTCATCGCCGGCCGTCATTTGCACGTGGTGGCGCCCGCACATCGGACAGGCGCCGAAGCGTTCCGCCAGCGTCACGGTCTTGCTGCAATCGAGGCACCATCCGGCGCCGGGAACGGTAACGATGTCGAGGCGCGCGCCTTCGGCGATCGTGCCGCGGGTGACGGCGTCGAAGCAGAAGCGCAGGGACTCCGGCTCCACCTGGCCGATCGCGCCGATCTCCAGCACCACCGCGCTGACCCGCGTGACATGCTGCCGGCGCGCCTCCTCCACCACGATGCCGACCAGGCTTTCGGTCAGCGCGAGTTCATGCATCGACGGCCTCCCTAACCCGCAGCGTGCAGGGGATGCAGGGATCGAACAGAGCCACCAGCCGGTGAATGCGCGCCTCAGCCGCCGCGGCCTCGCCCGCCTGCAACCCGATCAAGGCCCGCATCAAGGGGCCTTCCGGATGAAAATTCCACTCCGTGGGGGCAAGCACGGCGTAGGCCGCGATCCGGTCCTGCGTGTCAACGCGGCATAGATGGTGTACCCGCCCCCGAGGACTTTCCAGCGCAGCAAACCCCGTGCGTGGCTCCGTGGTGCCGGCCGCCAGCGCCAGGAACGGGGCCGATGCCTCGGGCCGGGACGCTTCCACGATCTCCGCGAGGCGCGCCGCCAGCCGGGCGCGCGGACCGGCCGCCGTCGCGCGTCCGGCGCTGAGGCGACGCGCGAAGGCGCCGGTCTCCGGCCGCCGCCCGGGCAGGTGCGGCGCCTGCGCGAACACGGTGCCAAGGCGGCCCAACGCCTCGATCACCGCCGCGTCGTCGGCGGGCGATAGCGGGTCGCTCGGGCCGGCATCGACGGCTGGATCTCGGCTGGCGACGTCCAGCAGCCGCGCCGCCCAGGAACCGGCCGGCGACGCCTCGCCGCTCAGCCCCAGATGCGCGAGGCAGCTCGCCAGCGGACCCATCCGCCGGGCAGCGGCCAACGCCTGTCGTATCGCAGCCAGATCGTCCGCAGTCAGCTCCGCTTCCCTGGCATCCGAAAACGCAACGAACGTGGCGCGCAGATGTTCCCCGACCCGCTCGCCGGCCAGATCCAGGACCGCCGCCTGCCGTTCGGCCTCGCCGATCGGCTCGCCACGCGCCGCGGCGATGGCGAAACGCGCGGCGACCCGGTGCGAATGTCCGCACAGCGCGTGCAGCCGCCCGAACAGGCGCGGCACCTCGGTGACGGCACGGCCGATCATGGTCCGGCAGATATCGACGCGGCGGGTCGAGCCGATCCGCGCGCCCCGGACAACGCCGTCGCGCAGCAACACATCGAGCGTCAGGCTGCCGATGGGGGCAGGCGGCTTCATGGCCGGCGGCCGTTGGGTGCCGCCCGCCTCAAGGCCCGCCACCAGGCCGCGCGTGGCCGAACAGCAGCCCTCGCCGGCCGGGGACCGGCGGCTGCACCGTTGCCGGGGCCGCCGCAACGTCCGGTTTCAGCGCTGCCTCCAGCGCGGCACTGGCGGTGGCCCGCGCAACCGCCGGATCATCGAACGCGAACATCGGGGAAAACAGCGAGGCGGCATCGACGCGTCCTATGCCCGTCACCTCGGCCACGATGAAGTCGATCCCGCCTGCCGGCAGGCTGTGCCGCACCGTTGATCCGGCCGGCTGCCGGGTACGCGCGGGTCCGCCGGGGAGATCGATCGCGACAAGGTTCATGAACCACGGCGTCACGAGCACGCCGATTGCCGCGCCGTCATGCGCCCGGAACCCGACCGCCTCGACCGTCAGCGCCCGGTTGTAGATCGGCAGATCACGGCAGCGCGCGGCGATCGCCTGGTAGGCCGCCGCCAGGCGCTCGCCGGCCTCCGCCGCCTGACGGTCGGCTGCGCCTGTCATGACGCGAGCCGCAGGAAGCGGCTTTGCGGCGCGTCGCAGGTCGGGCAGCGCCAGTCGTCGGGCAGCACCGCGAACGCCGTGCCAGGCGCGATCTGCCAGACCGGATCACCCACGGCCGGGTCGTAGACGTACCAGCAGACGCCGCACTCCATGCGCAACGCGGTCGGGTTCTGCGGTGCCGGGTCGCCGGTCATGCGAAATAGGCGCTGGCGATGTCGCTCAACCGTTCGGCGGAGTCATGAAAATCCTCGGCGGCGGCAAGCGCGACGGCGGGTACGTCGCCGATCTCGATGGTGTCGAGGACCAGCGTGTCCGAGGCGTTGAAGTGCTGCACCGACCAGACATGCCGGGCGCCGGTCGCCACCACCCGGCACGTGCCGTAGCCGCGCGAGACCATGGAGACCGGACCGGTCCCGAGAGCGTCCTGCAGAAACGCCAGGTCCGCCTCGGTCATCGGCAGCAGGGACAGGGTGATGACGTGGGATGGATCGCCGGGGCGATGGCGGCTCATCCGGTCGCGGATCTCGGCGAGCACCGGCAACGCATTCATCGTGCCGGCAGGCATGGCGCCCATGGGCGAGCTGCCGATGTCGATATCCGGCGCGGCCAATGAAGCTGCACGGCTGACCGCTTCGGGGATCGCAGCCACCTCCAGGTAGTCGGCGACCATCGTGCCCTCGGCGCCCAGGAAGTGGACGCGCCACAGACCGGCGAGAACGGACTCCTGCACCTGGGCGACGATGCCGTCGGGCAGCGCGACGATGGCCGCCACCTCGCCCTCACCGAGGATCTGGCCGATCAGGGTCACGTCCTCGGCGGGGTAGTCGGTGAGATCGAACAACCGTCCGCGCGCCCCGGCGGTCTGCTCCGCTAGCGCCGCCGTCAGGTCCGGCAGCAGCGCGGCCGTGCGCGGGCAGCGCCGGACCAGCGCGTCGGCGTCCGCGGTTGCCAGGCAGGCCACGGCGCCTGATCCGGTGCGGCCTTGCCGGGCTGTTGCCGCCTCGTCGTGCCCCCTGATCGGCAGGATGCCAGGCGCGGGCGCGCCCGCTTTGCCGTCGATGCCCGGCGGCGCAACCCAGACGCCGGGCATCACGCCAACGCCCCATTGGATTTGGCGCGCGTGATCCGGACCCCGGTCTGCTGACACGGGGCGAGCGCCGGCGCGCCGGGCGTCAGGCACCGCTCGATCGTGGCGACGTAGTCACACCAGTCGCGGATTTTCGGCATCACGCCGAGCGCGATGGCGCCGCGCGTCACCACCAGGCTTGGCACGACCTGGACGTGGAAGCGGACCTTCAGCGCCTCCTCCGCCTGACGCGTTACGACCGCGGCGCGCAGGCGCCCGGAAAAGGCCGCGAGCAGTTCGGGCAGCACGACGGCGACGTCATGGGTCTCCGTCCGTTCCGCCGGATCGCCGGTGAAGAACAGGAGCGTGTGCGGCGGCTCGTTGGCCGCGGGCGCGAGGAAGGCCTCGATGCTGGACTCGTCAACGAACGGTACTCCCGATCGGGCGGCAAGCGCCCGGATCAGCGGCGAGGGCATAACGTTTCTCCCGTCGGCTTCGTTGATGGCGGCTTGCAGGCGAAGTCCGAGCGGGAGGAAGCTACGGGATGGGACGGCGGCGCGCCAAGCGGAATGTGAAGAAAACGCTACGGGGATCGGATGCCGTGTCAAAACCTTACCAGCACGGAGCGGTGCGGGTGCGAGCCAGCGCGATTACGGCTTTCCTCCAGCCAGAATTTCATGGGCGGACAAGTCATCCGGCACGGCCGGAACCACCGTCTCCATCCAATACGCAACGAGGCGGCGCATCGCCGCGGCGAAGGCATCGAGGTCGAGCGGTTTCGCCAAATAGCCAGCCGCACCCAGGCGATAGCAGGCCGATACCTCGGCCGGAGACTTCGATGTCGAGACGATGACCACCGGCACGGTCTGCCACCGGGAATCTCCGCGCAGATCTCTTAGAGTCTCCAGCCCGTTCCTTCCGGGAAGGTTCAGGTCCAACAAGACCAGAAGCGGATGGGACGCTGGAGTCGAACCGAACAAGCCGGAGCGGCCGGTCAGCAGGTCGGCAATCGCGGCAGCATTCGCGCACCGGCGCACAGGATTAGCAGCCCCCGCCTTCCTGAGCGCCCAGACAGTGACCTCGTAGTCTTCGTCGCTGTCCTCGACCACGACGACAGGGCGCTGCGAGACGGTGTCCGTCACGACGGCTGTGCCTGGCTTGGGGCTGCACCAAGCGTGAACAGGAAGGTCGTGCCCTTGCCGGTCCCTCCGCTTTCGGCCCACATCCGCCCGCCGTGCCGCTCCACGGTGCGCCGCGCGATGGTCAGGCCGGCGCCGCTGCCGCCCCCATACTCGTCGCGGGCGTGCAAGCGCCGGAATATCTGGAAGACGCGCTCCAAATACTCCGCCTCGATCCCGATGCCGTTGTCACGCACGTAGAAGGTCCGTTCCGCGCCCCCGCCGCGCCAGCCGATCTCGACCCAGCGCCCGCCCGCCGGACGGTCATTGTATTTGATCGCGTTGGTGATCAGGTTGCTGAACACCTCGGCGAGCCGCACCCGGTCGCCCCACACCGTTGGCAGGCATCTCGGGACACGCACACTGGTGCTCGTCTCGACGATCCGAGGTTCCAGCAAGTCCAGCGTCTGCCGTACCAGCTCATCCAGATCGACTGGCTCAAAAGAGAACTCCATTCGCCCGACGCGGGAATACTGCAACAACGCGTCGGTCAGATTGTCCATGCGTTGCGTCAGGCGGATGATCGTCTGGATCCGCCCGCGCTCTTCGTCGGTCAGCTTCGGATCGGCACTGCGCTGCAGGAAATGGGCGAAATTGTGGATCCCGCGCAGCGGCTCCTTCAGGTCGTGCGATGCGACATAGGCGAAATTGTCGAGTTCAGTGTTGCTTCGCCGCAGTTCCTCGTTGAGCCGGCCGAGCACCACTTCGGCGATCGCTTGCCGCAACATCCGCGCGGCCTCGATCTCGCACGCCAGCCAGGGCGCCGAGCGGCCGCGCACGGTTTCCTTCCAAAGCTCGAAGGAAACCCGAGGGCTCAGGCGCGCCTCGCCGTCTACCACGTCAACCTGGACCGGCTTCCGCGGATCTCCGGCCCAATGGGCGGTCTGAACCTGCTCCGGGCGGAACCACATGACGACGTCCGGTCCGTTCCGCATGGGCCGTATCGCGAGCAACCCGCTGGCGGTGGCCCTGAATGCCTCCGCGGGCGGATACAGGTGCGGCAGACGGTCGGTCGCCACCACGGGCGCGGGATCGTCGCGTCCCCTGAGCCAGGCGGCAATTCCGTTCACCTCCGGTTCCGTCGGCGTCGTGCCGCGCAGCACCACGCCGTCTTCCGTCGCAAATGCCGCTCCCGTCGCGTCGAGCCAGCCCAGCAGCCCGAATTCGTGTGCGTGCAGACCGCGATGATAGACGTGTTCCTGCGTCATCTGGCGAACGAGGACCGCGATGGCCTCGTTCATGCGCTGTCGGTAATCGGCGGTCTCGCGGTCCTCCTGTTCCGCCATCAGCAGCGAAACCATGTGGGCGAGCAGCTCGGTGGCCATCCGCGTCTCGATCGGCACGTGCAGCGGCGCCGCATGGTGCATGCAGGAGATGAGCCCCCACAATCGTCCGCCCTTCATCAGCGGCATGACCATGGTGGCGCGGACCCGCATGTTTTTCAGGTAGCTGGAATACATCACGGAGACGTGGCGCAGGATGGCGCGGCTCATGTC
>Ga0182012_10000733_pt1 | contig 36112 bp, 31 predicted proteins | sample 612S2SmetaG_FD_120486 | JGI IMG/M metagenome (GOLD analysis project Ga0182012, IMG submission 120486) | Permafrost microbial communities from Stordalen Mire, Sweden - 612S2S metaG | ecosystem: Environmental > Terrestrial > Soil > Wetlands > Permafrost | place: Sweden: Stordalen | collected...
CGCGACGCTGCGCATCTCCAGCCAGCACATCGCCAACTGGCTGCATCACGGCATCACCTCCGAGGCGCAGGTGACGGAAACGCTGAAGCGCATGGCAGTCGTGGTGGACCGGCAGAACGCCGGCGATCCGGCGTATCGTCCGATGGCCCCCGGCTTCGACGGCCCGGCGTTCCACGCCGCCCGCGACCTGATCTTCAAGGGCCGCGTGCAGCCGAACGGCTACACCGAGTTCATTCTGCACGCGCGCCGGCGGGAGGCGAAAGCCGCCGGCTGACCAGCCGGGATTGCCGTCGGCGGGAGCTGTTCCCTGCTCTATCGGAATGGACGCGATTCCGAAAAGAGAAAAGGCACGCTTCCCGCCGACCGTCCGGCCTCTCCGTGGTCGCCGCCGTACTGCGCGCGGCGTTCCGCTTTGGCGCGCCCTCGCCCACGTTCGATTGCCCTGCTTTTAGGCAAGCAAAAACCCCCGCCGCTCCTTGCCTGCGAGGGTTGCGACGATGAAGACGCCCGGGCTAACCGAGTTCGGCATCAGCCACTTCAAGGCGCCGCTGACGCCGCAGCCGGTCTCGGAGGCAAGGCAGAACATGCAAGCGCAGTGTCCTGCCGTGTAGCCATGCTACGCTCGACAGGTACACAGCCGCTCCAACGGAGAGCCGGGCGACCATGCCGGGGACCAGCGCCGCCAGCGCCGTGGCAAGGACTGCCAATCCCAGGACTGGCAGTCCGGCCCGGATCGGCCGCACAAGGCTTGAAAGGCCGGACGCCCCGGCGGCAGACGGGAGGAACCGCGCGGCCACCATGAGCGTGTACGGTGCGATCATGACTTGTGCGGCCAGCCAAACGAGCACTGATTCAAGGGCGTGCGCGGGACGCAGCAACAGCCCCCCCAGCAAAACAGCCACCGTCCCAGCCAGGTTGGCGATCAGGGTGTAGCGGGCCTCGCCCCGTGCCACCACCGCGACGCCTGCGGGAAAGCCCAGGAATAGCCACGCGCTCACACCGAGCAGCGGCAGCGCAGCCAATCCGGCGGGCTCCCAGACCGGCCCCAGCAAGAGCCGGACCAGTGGACCGACCGATACCGCCATGGCGCCGCACAGGGGAAAGACCACCAAGGCGGACAACGCCAGCAGCCGGTCCACATGGGCACCCAGCGCCGGCAGGTCGTTTTGGCGCTCGGCAAGACCGGGCAGCATCAGCCGCCATAGCGCCGTCATCGCCAGCTCGCGCACCGTATCGACCAGCCGGAACGCCATGTGCACCTGGCCGAGCGGCGCAGCGCCTGCGGTGACCCCAATCAGCACTGCGAACAACCGGTAGCGTCCGTGCTGGACCAGCGTGCTGGCGGTCAGCGGCAGACCAACGCGCAGCATCTCCCGCACCGGCGCCCAGCGCCACACGGCGCGTGGTCGCCACCGGGCGCGCAGCAGCAGCGCCAGCGCCCCCACCGACGAGGTGACAAGCTGCTGTAGGACGAGAGCCCAGGCCCCTGCTCCCGCGAGCGCGGCGCAGATACCGGTCAGTGTGCCGAGGCCTTGGCCAATCACCGCCCGGCCAGCCAGCACCCGATAGGCGCGATCACGCGTCAGCAGTCCCTGGATCGCCCCGCCCGCGCCCACCAGCGGCAGCGGGAGCGCCAGGACGACCGCCATCGGCCCAAGCCGCGTGTCCGAGAAAGCACTCGCCAGCGGCCAGCCCGCCGCAGCCTGGAAGACCGCCGCAACGACCCCGATAGCGGCAGAGGTCCAGATCGCGCTGGAAGCGGCTGTGTCATCGACCGACGAGCGCTGTACCAGCGCATCGGCGAACAACGCGTTCACGGTGACCCATAACAGCACATGCACAGCGACCGCGGCGGCGCCGATGCCGACTTCGGCGGGTCCAACCAGCCGCGCGACGATAAAAGCGGACATGAAGGACAGGACGGCGGAGGTACCGGCCTCGAACGCGGACCAGAATACGTTGGTCGCAGTACCAGCACTCATCGGTGGGACGCCGCATAGCGCGGCCAGCCAGTCACGACCGCCAAGACGGCAACCCCATCAAGCGCCATCGCGGCAGGCAGCGGAACGCGTTGGCGACGGTCCGCTGCCGTGATGATCTGGGGGCGGCGACGACTCCCGATGGGCGGCAAGCGCCGGCGACCAGCCCGAGACCTCGGCGGAAAATTCATTCCAGCAGTCGGCCGACAGCAACATCGACTGCGCTGCTAACGGTCGCATAGCCGTTCGGATGCGCCTCACGCCAGGCCAGCGCAGTGCGCACGATCGAGTCGATCTCGCCGAACCGCGGTTGCCACCCCGCCTCATGCTGGACGCGCTCGGACGAGGCGATCAGCACCGCCGGATCACCCGGACGGCGCTCGACCACGCGATAGGGAACAGGCCGGCCTGCGACACGCTCGACAGCCTGGATCACTTGCAGCACCGAATGGCCCTGGCCATTGCCCAGGTTGTAGGTGACGCTGCCGGTCTCAAGGCGCTCCAGCGCACGCAAATGCGCATCCGCCAGGTCGGTGACGTGCACGTAATCGCGAATGCACGTGCCATCAGGCGTCGGGTAATCATTGCCGAAAACCAGCAATTCGGGGCGCCTCCCAAGGGCGGCGTCGATCACCAGCGGAATCAGATGGGTCTCTGGATTGTGGTCCTCGCCGATGCGGCCGTCCGGATCGGCGCCCGCCGCATTGAAATACCGCAGACAGGCGCTGCGCAGCCCGTGAATGCGATCCGCCCAAAACAGCGCACGCTCGATCATGGCCTTGCTGTCCCCATAAGGCGAACCCGGGTCGATCGGGCAGTCCTCGGCGATTGGCATCTGTCGCGGCTTGCCGAACAGCGCGGCGGTTGACGACAGCACGAAACGCGGCACCCGGTGACGGACGCAAGCCTCGATAAGCTGGATACCGGTCAGCGCGTTTTCGATCAGGTAGCGGAACGGCTTACGCATGCTGTCGCCCACGATAGACATGGAAGCGAAATGAAATACCGCATCCCATGGGCCTTCAGCCAGCACCTTGTCGATGGCGGCCGGATCGGCGAGGTCGGCCTCGATCAACCGCGCACCAGACAGCACCGCGTTACGATGGCCGGTGCGCAGGTCGTCGATGACCACCACGTCCTCGTCTCGATCGAGCAAGTCAGCGACAAGGTGGCTGCCGACATAGCCCGCCCCACCGGTCACCAGATAACGTCGCGCCATCACAGTCTACTCCCGGAAATACCTGCCGTAGCGGTGATGATACACCTCCGCATCGGCGTATCCGGAGCGCACATGCGCGCGAGCATTAACCCGGGTCAGAGCAACGCCAATGACCTTGGCCTGGGCGTCCTCCAACATTTCCAGCGCGTGCAACACTATTGCGCGGGGCGTGCTGTGCCAGCGCACGCAAAGCAGCGTTGCGTCGGCGATCGCAGCCACCACACGGGCATCGGCCATCGGTGCCACTGGCGGCGCATCCAGCACCACGAGGTCATACTCCTCCCGCAAACGCTTCAGAAGCTCCGCTGCCGGCTCCGCCGTCAGCAAGCCGAGCAGATCGGCGTCGGTGCTTCCGGCGGGAATGTAGTGCAGATCGCTGGCCGACTCGGTGCGGACGACCTGCTCCAGGGTGGCCTGGCCCCGCAAGAGATCAGCGAGACCTGGCTCGGCGTCGGCGTGCATTCGATGGCCGAACGAGTGGTGTCGGATATCGCAGTCGATCGCCAACACGCGCTCCCCGGACATCGCCGCGGCACGGGCGAGTGCCAGGGCGACGACAGTCTTGCCCTCGGCGGGACGTCCGGCGGTAATCGCGATGACGCGTGGGCGCGTGGGTCCCAGCCAGAGCCCGGCGCGCAGCGCCCGCACCTGCTCGGCCAGCGGCGAGTGCGGCTTCTGCGCCGCGTAGGCATCAACGCTAAGCCTGCCAAGCGTGCGGCGACGCACCTCCGGGATCAGCGCGAAGCAAGGCAGGCCGAGCACGGTGCGGATGTCCTCGCCGCTGCGGAAGGTACCGTCGGTCAGCTCCAGCAGATAGACGGCCAACAGGCCGAGCAGTAGGCCGGCGCCGGAAGCGACACCCATCATCTGGCCGGTACGCGGATAGCTCGGCCGGACCGGGGGCAACGCAAACGAGATTTCGTGCGCGTCGGGCGCCTCGACCGCCGCCTGCTGCGCGGTCTGCTGAACGCGCTCCGACACGACCTGCAGGAGGCTGCGAGACGCATCTGCCTCCCGCACCATGGCATTCAAGGAGACCTGCGCCGCCGAGCCGCGATCGCTGGCACGCTCAGCCTCGCCCAAAATCTGCTCCAGCGCGGCGACGTGCTCGCGCGCCGCCCGCACCTCGGCCTGGCTGGCAGCCACCACCCGAGCGGCTTCGGTGGCCACCGCCCGTTGGGCCTGGGAGAGCTGGGTCCGCAGTGCGATGACGTCCGGGTGGTTCGGACCGGCTCGGCTTTGCATCGACTCAAGCTGGACGGCCACCTGTTCCTGCTGCGCGCGAAGCTGCACCACGCTGGGCGCGATGGCGGCCTGGGCTGCCGCCCCCTGGGAGCCACCCGCGGCATCGAGCCGGCCCTCCGCCGCCGCCAGGTCGTTTCGAGCCCGCACCAGGCCTTCGGTCAAATGACTGATCTGCTCCGCATCCAGGCCGGCGTGCATGCCTTGCACCATGCCCTGTTTGGCGCGGTAGACGGCGATACGGTCCTCGGCGTCCCGCACCTGATCACGCAGCTCCACGACCCGCGTTTCCAGCCAGTCGTTGGCATGGTGAACGGCGCGGAACTTCGCGCCGAGTTGCTCTTTGACATACACATCCATGGCGGCGTTCACGGCGGCAGCAGCCAGAGCGCGGTCGGTGCTCGTGAAGCTGATCTCCAGCACATGGGAGGTCTTGACCGGCTGAACGCTGAATGCGCCCTGCACTGCGAGCAGCGCGGCGTTCCGGTTGTCGTCGATAGGCGGACCGGAACCAAGGGTTTGCGCCTGCTCCGGCGCCGCGGAGGGCGCCAGTGCCGCGAACAGCGCCAGAGCCCTGTCCAGCAGCCGGCTGATCGGATCGGGCGGCCGGAGCGCCGGGTTGAACTCGGGTTTATCGTACAGCGCGAGCTCCTGGGCGACACGCTCCACCACACGACGGCCACGGATGATTTCTGCCTGGCTTGCCATCACCGCCTCGTTCGCGGGATCGCTGCGCAGGATGCTCTGCAGCTCCTGAAGCTTGTATTCAGGCGGCTCGAAAATCAGGGAGCCGGTGGCTGAGTAGCGAGGCGCGACCTGGTTCAGCGCTACCAGCGCAGCGAGCGGCACCAGCAAGGCCACAGCGAGCAGAGGTGCCCGGCGCCGCTGCAGGACAGCGAGCAGTCCGGGCAGGCCGAGCGCTGGCTCCGGCGGTCGGCAACCGGCGGTTGGCGTTGTTTGCCGCCTTGGGCGAGGGGTCTCGGTCTCGTTTCCGGCTGCTCGGTCCAGCATCCGGCAATCGTATCGGCCTCGGACTTAACGACGCGCTAACCGGCATCCATGATGGTATGCAACGAGGATGGTATGCAGCGAGCCCAATGACTTTTCCCATTGCGCGATCCATCATTTGGATCCTCACGGCTCTGCTGGCTGCCGCCTGTCAGCCCGGCGATGACCTGTTACCGCTGCCTGACCAGCCGGCTGGCAGCTACCAGCTCGGCGCCGGCGACCAGGTTCGGATCATCACGTTCGGCGAGGAGCGGCTCACCGGGGAGTTCCGGGTGAATGACAGGGGCAACATCGCGCTGCCGCTTGTGGGGCCTGTGCGGGCGGCCGGATTGGACTCGAGTGGACTGGAAACAGCCGTTGCGGTTGCTCTGACGCGTGCGCAACTGCTTCGCGATCCTTCCATAGCGGTCGAGGTGATCGCCTACCGGCCGGTGTTCGTGCTCGGCGAGGTGAACAAGCCGGGGGAGTATTCGTGGCAACCCGGCATGACCGTGGTGACCGCGGTTGCCGTGGCCGGCGGCTTCACCTATCGCGCCATAAACGACTATGCTTCCGTGGTGCGAACGGTTGGCGTGACGGCCGTAGAGGGCAAGGTGTGGCGCCAAAGCTACCTACAGCCGGGGGATGTGGTGACAATCTTCGAGCGGCGGTTCTGATGCGGCGTTACGCAGTCGTTCTGATCAGTCTGCTGGGGGCGGCCGCGCCGGGACCGGCGACCACACCCGCACCTGGGCCGCTGCGGATTATTGGAGGCCAGGCGGCTGGATGCCTGGCGGGTGCGGTTCGCTTGCCGGATTCCGGGCCGGGATTCCAGACCATCCATCTCAGCCGCAGCGCGTTCTGGGGTGCGCCGTCGACCATCGCCCGGATCGAGCTGCTAGGGCAACGGACGCATCAGGCAGGGCTCGGAGATTTCTACGTCGAGGACATCTCGCGCCCGCGCGGCGGCCCGCTGCCGGGCGGGCATATCAGCCACCAGCTCGGCCTCGATGCCGATCTCGGGCTGGACGTGCGACCCAAGGCCGCCTTGGGCGCGGCGGCACGTGAATCGGTCGAGTTGCCGAGCATGGTGCGCGCCGATCAGCGTGGCGTGGACATCTCTCGCTGGTCGCCGGACGTCGTGACCCTGCTGCGCCTCGCCGCCGGACTGCCGGACGTAGACCGGATTTTGGTCAATGCGGCGATCAAGCAGCAACTGTGCCAGGAAGTGCAGGGCGACCGGTCCTGGCTGCGATTGATCCGGCCTTGGTATGATCACGCAGCGCACATGCACATCCGTTTCCGCTGTCCCACCGATCAGCCGGCCTGCGAGCAGGCGCCTCCGCCGCCGCCGGGCGACGGCTGCGACGCGACGCTGCAATGGTGGTTCGATCAGCTCGATCAACCGGCGCCGCCGGGCAAGCCGCACCACCCTCCGCCACTGCCCGCCGCCTGCGAGGCGGTCATGACGGCGCCCGCTGGCTGAGCGGGGTTCGGTTTCGGCTCAGGCGGGGTGCTTGAGCAGCAGGTCGCGCGCCTGGTTTACCCGAGCCGCTATCCAGTCGGAGCCGCCGCTATCCGGATGGGCGACCCGCATGAGCCGGCGATGCGCGGCGCGTATCTCGGCTTCGCTGGCGCCGGGTGTGAGGCCAAGCACCTCGTAAGCCTCATTAAGGGTCATCGCGCCGCCGCGGGGGCGTGGCTGCGGACCGGGCGGCGGGCCAGGCGGGGGGCCAGGCGGCGGCGCGGCCGGGGGCGCGCCACGAAGCCGCCGCCAGATCAGCGGCCCGAACAACATTAGAGGCCCGAGCGCAATCCCGCCGCGGCCTGAGAAAAACAGCAGCACGGCGAAGCTAAGGCCGGTCAGCGCGGCGATCCAGGCGAGCAAGGACTTGATGGTCGTGACTGAGGCGCGCTCGAACGCGCTGAGACCGGCCAGGAGCACGAACACCGTCAGGCCGCCAAGGACAAGCCAGAGCATGTGTTGAGGTTAGCGGAAACCGGCGGCGCTTTCGATTGTCGTATCCGCAAGGCCACAGGGATAAAGCCGCCTACGGATGCCCGCTGTGTAGCCAATCAGCCGGCCGTAGGGGCTGCTTGCGACGCCACCGGGTATCAGCAGTCCCCATGCGACACCAAAGTTGGCGCAATCTCAGCTTCTTGCGTGCCCGGTCTGGCCAAAGGGGCGGGCCGCACCGACCCAAACGACCTCGCGCAATGATGTCAGCCGCTCACCCCACCGCTGATCCCCTGGCACCCTCGCCAGCGGCCGCATGTGCCTGCACCACCGCTATCGCGCTCAGGTTCAGCACGCCGCGCGCCGTTGCGCTTGGCACCAGCACGTGGATCGGTTTCGACGTGCCGATCAGGATCGGCCCGATCGACAACCCGTCCGCCGCGGCCCCCAGAAGATTGAAGGCAATGTTGGCGGCATCCAAAGTCGGCATGATCAACAGGTTCGCCACGCCTGTCAGCCTGCCGTCCGACACGGCACGGTTGCGCACCGCTTCGACCAACGCGGCATCGGCGTGCATTTCGCCGTCGATCTCCAGGTCCGGCGCCCGCGCACGGATCATCCCCAGCGCCTGGCGCATCTTGCGCGCACTCTCCGACCGGCTCGCACCGAAATTGGAGTGCGACAACAACGCCGCCTTGGGCGTGATGCCGAAGCCGCGCACCGCCTCGGCGGCCAGCAGCGTCATCTCGGTGATCTGCTCAGCGGTGGGATCGACGACCATGTACGTGTCGCAGATGAACAGCGCCCCGGTCTGGAGGATCAGGCCGGACAGAGCGTAAATGCGCTCGACCCCGGGCCTGGCGGGAATAATGGGGAGAATGTACTCGATTTGCCGCCACCAGCCGGCCGCGCCGCCGCAGATCGCCGCGTCAGCGAGACCCGTTTGCAGCATCATCGCAGCCGCCACCGAGTTGCGCGTGGCAAGCCGCCGGGCAGCAGCCTCGGGCTGAATGCCGCGGCGTCCCACCAGCCGCTGATACGCCACCGCCAATGGCCCGAATACCTCCGGATCCGCCGTCGGATCAAGCACGGTCACACCGCGATCCAGATCCAGCCGAAGCCCGAGTTCCTGCATCTTCCGGGCGATTACCTCGCGGCTGCCCAGCAGGATCGGCCGCGCGATGCCGTCGTCCACCAGCATCTGTGCCGCGCGCAGCACACGCTCGTCCTCGCCCTCGGCATAGACGATGCGCTTCGGATCCTTCTTGGCGGCCTCGAACACCGGCTGCATGAGTTGCCCGGAGCGAAAGACGAAGCGCTCCAGCGTGACCCTGTAGGCGTCGAAATCCGCGATCGGCCGGCGTGCCACGCCGCTTGTGATCGCCGCGCGCGCCACCGCCGGCGCGACCTGCAGGATCAGCCGAGGGTCGAACGGCTTGGGAATGATGTACTCCGGCCCAAACACCGGCTCCGCCCCGCCATAGGCAGCGGCCACCACATCGCTGGCCTCCACCCGTGCAAGTTGCGCGATTGCCTCCACCGCCGCGATCTTCATCGCCTCGTTGATCGTGGTGGCTGACACGTCCAGGGCACCGCGGAAGATGAACGGAAAGCACAGGACGTTGTTCACCTGGTTCGGAAAATCGCTGCGGCCGGTGGCAACGATAGCGTCTGGTCGCGCGGCCCGTGCCAGGTCGGGCATGATTTCCGGGTTCGGATTGGCAAGCGCCAGGATCAGCGGGCGGTCCGCAAACATCGGGAGCCATTCGGGCTTCAGCACGCCCGGCGCCGACAGGCCGAGGAAGATGTCAGTCCCTGGCAGCACATCGGCCAAATTCTGGGCGTGGGTGTTGTGCGCGTAACGCGCCATGTTGGGCAACATGCCCTGGCGATCGGTGCGCACAACGCCCGCGATGTCGGTGAGCGTTACGTTCTCTGGCTGCAGCCCCATGGCAACCAGCAAATCGACGCAAGCGAGCGCCGCCGCTCCGGCACCGGATGTGACCAGCTTCACATCCGCCAGCATCTTTCGCTGCAACAACAGCCCGTTGCGGACCGCCGCGGCCACGGTGATCGCGGTGCCGTGCTGGTCGTCGTGGAATACCGGGATGCGCATCCGGGCGCGCAACTCGGCCTCGATGCCGAAGCATTCCGGCGCCTTGATATCCTCCAGGTTGATCGCACCAAAGGTAGGCTCCAGCGCGGCGACCACGTCGCAGAAGCGGGCGGGGTCGGCCGCGTCCACCTCGATATCGAACACGTCGATGCCGGCGAACTTCTTGAACAGGACCGCCTTGCCCTCCATCACCGGCTTGCCGGCGAGCGGACCGATATTGCCGAGCCCCAGCACCGCTGTGCCGTTGGAGATCACCGCGACCAGGTTCCCCCGGGCTGTGTAGTCGCGTGCGCTATCAGGATCGGCCTTGATCGCCTCGCACGCGGCGGCCACGCCGGGAGAGTAGGCGAGTGCCAGGTCCCGCTGGGTCGCCATCCGCTTGGTCGGCTCGACCGAGAGTTTCCCGGGCCGCGGCAAGCGGTGGTAGTCGAGCGCGGCTTTGCGCAGAGTTTCGTCCATCATCCGTTGGGCTCCGGTCCGGTGGACAAACATGCGAGGATGTCACGCCACTGGCAACGTCAACCGTGACAGCGAGGGCATGCCCTGCCGACCGCCTCGTTTAGCAAGATTTTTCTTACCGAACCCGTACTGATAGGACGAATTCGCATTCAAGCGAAGAACCCTTGCAGTTGATAGAAATCTGTCCTCTTTTTCTGACATCAACCTCGCTAAAAGGGACGCCCCATGTCCGAGCAACAGCCCCTGGTGTTCGACCGCCCGCTGCGCGGCCGGATTTACAACAGCATCGCCGAAACAATCGGCAACACGCCGCTGGTCCGCATCCCGCGCATCAGCGCGGAGGAAGGTATCACCGCGGACCTCACGTTGAAGCTGGAATTCTTCAACCCGATTGCCAGCGTGAAGGACCGAATCGGCGTCAACATGATCCTGGCACTGGAACGCGAAGGAAAGATCAAGCCAGGCTCGACGCTGATCGAACCTACCTCCGGCAACACCGGCATCGGGCTCGCCTTTGTCGCCGCCGCGCGCGGGTATCGGCTGATCCTGACTATGCCGGAATCGGTGTCTATCGAGCGGCGGAAGATGTTGGCCTATCTCGGCGCCGAACTGGTCCTGACACCGCGCGAGAAGGGCATGAGCGGCGCCGTCGCCCGCGCCAATGAACTGCTGGCGGAGACTCCCGGGGCGGTGCAGCCGAACCAGTTCGGCAACCCGGCGAACCCCGAAATCCATCGTCTTACCACGGCCGAGGAGATCTGGCACGACACCGAGGGCCAGGTGGATGCGATCGTCTCCGGCATCGGCACCGGCGGGACACTGACCGGTGTGGCCCAGGCGCTGAAGTCACGCCGCCCGGGGCTGAAGTTCTTCGCGGTCGAGCCGGAGGCCAGCCCGGTGCTTTCCGGCGGCAAGCCGGGGCCGCATCCTATTCAGGGCATCGGCGCCGGGTTCGTGCCGCAAGTTCTGGACACGTCACTGGTGGACGAGATCGTTCAAGTCAGCAACGAGGAGACATTCGCTACAGCGAAACGGCTTGCCCGGACCGAGGGCATTCCGGGTGGCATCTCCTCCGGCGCGGCGGTAGCGGCGACGCTGAAAATCGCGCGCCGGCCGGAATACGCCGGCAAGCTGTTCGTGACCATCATTCCATCGTTCGCGGAGCGATATATCACAACGGCACTGTTCGAAGGACTGTAGTCACTGGTCGGCCAGGTCGGGCCGCTATAGGCCCGGCCAGTTACCGCCCATGCACATGCCTTATATGCGTGGAAGCATGGCGCTTCCGCCCCACAAGCATGTGATTCAACGCCGCCTTCGCCCCGAGCAAAGGAGCCCCGCGGCGGCTTCGACGCTAGATCTCACGCAATCCGAATAGCCGCTCGATCGTGTCAAACCGGTACACGGGGCCGTCCCTGCACATGAACGTAGGCCCGAATTGGCATTGGCCGCACAGCCCCATGCCGCATTTCATGGAGCGCTCAAGCGTGGTCCAGATGCGGTCGGTGGTGACCCCACGTTCTGCGAGCGCATCGACTGCCGGCCGCGTCATCGCCTCGGAGCGGCAGACGAAGGCTTGCGTGTTCATCGGATCGATGCGTGCGATACGCACGGCCGCGGCAACGCTACCGACGCGGCCACGATAGCCCGACGGCGCAGCGTGGACTGTCACGTGGACGTTGGTATCGAATCGACCGCGCCAAGTGTGCAGATCCTCCTCATAGAGGATGTCATTGATGCCGCGTGAGCCGTAGCAGATTACTACTTTGCCGAACTCCTGCCGGCGCGCGAGAACCTCAAGAATAAGCGGCCGGAGCGGTGCAAGCCCGATGGTCCCGGTGACGAACAAAACGTCGTAACCCGTCATCTCGTCGACCGGCCAGGGCCGGCCGAACGGGCCGCGGACGCCGACGGCGGCCCCCCGCCTCAGCGTCTCCATCGCGCGCGTTACCGGACCCACGGCTCGGATCGTGTGGACCAGCTCCGCTTGGTTGCGGCAGTCACCGCTGACGCTGATCGGCACCTCGCCGACGCCAAAGGCTGTGAGCATGTTGAACTGACCGGGACGGGCCGCGCATGGTTTGCCGTCGCACGGGACAAGCTTCCAGGTGAAAACGCCAGCCACCTCCCGCTTGACCTGAACAATGCGGAACGGTCGCGGCGTATGGATGTCCTCACCAGAAACCGGGACCACGCCGGGGGCCAGTGCGCCTAACGGCATATCGGGCATGCCTACGCCTCAGGCTCGGTAGCCAGTTCCACGATGCGCAGGCGACACGCGGCAAGGCGTCTGGCCATCACGGGAACAAAACGCTTGTAGAGTTCGTAGCCAAGGGTTCGGTCATCCTCCATCTTGTTACGGAGGCAGGCGGCGTCGAGTGTCAGCACCCGGGCTGTCGCTGCCGCCCGCGCGTCGCTGCTCCAGCGATACGGCGGGTTTATCCAGCTCCAACCCACGATCTCCCCGGCCTCGACGGTCTCGACGACAATCCCGCCTGGGCGACCTGGTACATAGATTTCCAGCGCGATACGGCCCTCGCGGACCAGGTAGAAGTTGTCGGCAGCTTCCCCTTGGCGAAAGATGAACTCGCCAGGGCGGAATACGGCATTGGCGGCGCAACCGACAATCGTCTCCAGCGCAACCGGGTCCATGTCGTCGAAGAACGGATGCGCCGCAAGCGTCGGACCGAGACCCCTGTCCTGAACCATCCGACGCGGCCTCCGCCCTACGGTCCACGCGGGCGTGGTGCCCGCCTTCCAGCGCATCATAGGCACAGCATGGTGCGAGAAGGAACGTTGAATTGCGGAGTTTCGCCGCCAACAGTGCCGGCCCGGCCGACGCTTGACTCGCACGGCGTCAAGGCCAGCAGTATTGCCGCTGGAGGAGCCATCCATGCGCGTGTTCACCGTGCTGCCGATGCGCCGATGGCGCGAAGTTGCGCAAGCTGCGGAAGCTGCGGAAAAGGCGGGTTTCGACGGGGCTATGACGGTCGAGCTGGCGCACGATCCGTTCCCGCCGCTGGCGCTTGCGGCGCTGGCGACCGAGCGGATGGAGCTGACATCATCCGTGGCGATAGCCTTCCCACGCAGCCCAACGGTGCTCGCTAGCACGGCCTGGGACCTGCACGCCAATTCCGGTGGACGGTTCGTGCTGGGCTTGGGTAGCCAGGTCAAGGGGCACAACGAGCGCCGCTTCGGCATCCCGTGGATGCCGCCAGCGCCACGGCTACGCGACTACGTCGGCGCACTTCGGGCCGTCTGGCGCTGCTGGGAGACCGGCGAAAAGCTCGACTATCACGGCGCTCACTACACGCTCACACTTATGACCCCGGACTTCTCGCCCGAGCCGACCGGGCTGCCGATGATACCGGTGACGATCGCCGCCGTCGGCGAGGCGATGCTGCGCGTCGCGGGGCAGGTCTGCGACGGGGTGCGGCTGCACCCGCTTTGCTCGCGCCGATACCTTGAGGAGGTATGCCTGCCGCGCATTGCGGAAGGCCTGCGGATCAGCGGCCGGGCGCGAGAGCATTTCGACGTACGAGGTGGCGGGTTCGTGTGCACCGGTCCAGACGACGAGGCCGTGGCTGCCGCGATAGCCGCAGCGCGGTCGCGCATAGCATTCTATGGCTCGACGCGCACCTACCTGCCGATCTTGTCCCTGCATGGCCTGGACGAGCTGGGAGCTCGGTTACACACTCTGTCGATCAAGGGACGCTGGGCCGAGATGCCGCAGTTGGTCTCCGATGAGGTCGTCCGAATCTTCGCCGCCTGCGGGACGTATCATCAACTGGTCACGGCGATCGAGGCGCGCTATGGCGGAGCGGCTGATTCGATCGACCTTGCGTTCCCCCAGGGAATGTCTGCGGATTTGCAGCACGATCTACTTACAGACATCAGGCGCATTCCAGCTCGCTTCCAAGGTTTCGATACCAACTGGCCGGTATGACCCGTTCCCCGGGTCGAAATTCCCCAAAGGGTCATCAGTGCCACTTAGCGGCTTCGCTGGTGCGGCGGATGGATTGCTGACCGAGGATGGGGAGGCGCCACAGCGCCACCCCCTCGCTGCCGGTCCTACTTCTACGAGCCCCCTCCCGCTGCCGCGACGGCCGCGTCATAGCTCTGTTGCGCGTGCTCGGTGATAATCTGCGCGGCGTTTACCGCCGATGCCCGGGCGCGTGCCTGTCCGATCCAGTCAGATCCGATCGCCGACCAAGGCGACTCTGAGACCCAGGTTGCGACCTCGTTGGCCCGCCCGCCTTCGACCTCGGAGCGCAAGCGCGCAACCGTGGCCGACAATGGATTGTACGGCCCCCCACCTATCAGCACCGTTAGTTTCGCCATGACACGCGTCAGCCATGGCTCATTTAGGGCGGACTGTGCGGCGGCCTTATCAGCCAAGGCCTGGAAGCTTTGCGAGAGGCCGCTAAGAGTCGGCACACCCCCGGAGAGGGGGCGAAGTTCCGCGATCGCCTGCGCCACCGTTGGCGGAAGCGCCCCGGTTGCCGCGATAGATTCGCAGGTCAGCCCGATCGGAGCCCCGGACTCAACCTCTCTGCGCAACTGTTCAGCGAGGGCGAGCACACCGCTAGCGCGTCCACGCTCGATGCGCTTCGCTTCGTCGATCGACGCGCTGCCGGGTGGAGTAGCCGCCTGATTCGGCTGAGGCGCGGCGACGCGCACCGCCTCAGGAACCGCCGATACGATGCTGTCTGGCGGCGCCAGAAGCCAAAAACCTGCCACGACGGCCGCAGCGACGGCAATCAAAGCGCTTAGGGCGACGGCCCACCGTCTCCCTGCACGACTTGGCCGTTTCTCCGAAGGCCGTGGGGTGTCGGCGCCCGCCGCTTGGTGCAGGTACGGGGCCGCCGACTGGACCTTGATTCCTTTGCGTTGGCTGGCGCTTGCGGCCACGGAAGGCGATCCGGTTCCCCCCGTGCCGTGGGAATCGCTTTCCTGTTCAACCGCCCCATGTACCGACGTTTCCACGACAGGAATGGCCTGCGTTTGAGCCGGCCGCCCTGCCGCGAACTCCGCGTCCGCGTTCAGACCAGCGTCATGGGCCTCCAGCGGCTCTTTCTCGTGACCGAAGTCGGCTTCCGCCTCGGCCTCGATGCTGGCCTCCGTCTCTGGATCGACGACTGGCGCTCCCCCCGCAGACACGATCGAGGGTCTGCGGCCGAACTGGCTGAAGGCGGGACGCCTCTTGCGGGACTTCGTCATAGCTGCTCCCTTGGAACGCGCAGCCTCGGGCTGCGTCCGCCACGCTCCTGGTTCAGGCTGAGCCAGGACAATATTGCAATTGCCGTTAATGAACGGGGTGGCGGCGGGTCGTCAATGGCATCTGAACCATTTGAGTCTAAGGCCGTGATTCCGCAGACTCGACAGCAGCCGGTGTGGAGCCCAGGGCACGCCGATTTCAAGCCAGTGCAGCACATCGGTGCCGGTCGAAAGACTGCGCTTGTAACGGTCGTCGCCTGCCAAGAAGTCATAGCGATCCAGGCCATCGGCGAGACATTGCCGTATCGCCGCGTGATGGCAGGTAAGGCCCGGCTTTTGGTGCTTGTCAGCGGCCCGGTAGTCGAAGCCGCTTTGATAGGCCAGCGCTTGGCCGCGATAGCGGAAGTTGTATAGATAACCGATCACCTGTTCTCCAGCCGTCGCGCAGAGCAGATCGATCTCCCCTCGGGGCAATCCATGCTCAATAAGCGCGCGGTGGAAGCGCCGAAAAAATGGGGCAGCGAAGGCGCCAGGGCTCCCGCGTTGCGTCCAGCGCGCCTGATGCAACGCTGCGAGACTGTCCAAAAACTGATGCGCCTCCGAGATGCTGTCGGCGCGGCGCAGGGACAGCGGTCCGATGGCCGCGTAGGCGCGGTCCGAGCGTCGAAGCTGCTGGCGCGTATTGGCGCTCAGCGCGCTAAGGTAATCGACGCCACTGCGGCGGAGCGCGGCCAAATCGACGAAAGGTGCCGCGCGGGTGCGGAGCAGACGGCCGGCCGATGCTGCCTCGGTCGTCAGTCCGGCATTCAGGACGCCGCTGAGCATCAGGCGACGGGCGAACAGCGGCTTCGTCAGACCGATTGGTGCGATGCGGGCGGCATTCAGGCAATCGCTGATAAGCCGCCCCGCAGCACCCTCCTCCGTCAGCAAGCCGTTGTGTTCGATAAAGATACTGTCCAGCGTCCGGTCGCCGCTCTCGCCAAGCCAAAGGCACACCAACTCCGGCAACACACTGCGCCGGTTGAACAGTCCCAAAACCTTATCTCGCCCATGCTCACTGGCCACGAGCAGGACCGGGCTTGAGTAGCGCTCGGCCGCGAGACAACCGGTCCACGTCCAACTTTGGAAAAACGAACAATTGGCGCGCGCCTCAAGCGCACGCCATCGAGGGCCAAGCCCGGCAAGGTCGGGGCGCGACAGCTCTATATCGATCATTCGGCCATCAGGCCGCCACTTCCCCGCTTTTTGAGCTTGCAGCGCGCCGCATAAGCGGCGCCTCGAAGCCGAACACGCTGCTGTGAGCTTAGCGGTTCGATTTGGCACAGGACAATGAGGCAGTTAGCCCCTCAGCGGCAGGCCGCCGCCGGTTACGGGTAGCGAATTGCCTATCGGAGCCGGTCGAGCCGCGTCGGGTCCATCGTGATTCCGTGATTGAGAGGACCGTTGCCGGCGCCAAATGCGGGGGCTGCTGCGATTGCCGCCCGGACGAAAGCGCGGCCACGGTGAACAGCCATGCGCAAATCGAGACCCTGCGCTAGGCCAGCCGCCACCGCGCTGGCCAGGGTGCAGCCCGTACCGTGGGTATGGCGGGTTGCAATGCGCGGCGCAGCCAGTTCTTCAACCCAGTCCGGGGTGGCCAGAACGTCAACGACCATCTCGCCTGGCAGATGCGCCCCCTTCAGCAGAACGGCGCGAGCACCAAGAGCCAGAATGGCGGCCGCAGCCTCACGCATGTCTGAAAGGTCGTTGATCGGATTTCCGACCAAGGCTTCGGCCTCCGGCAAGTTCGGCATTGCCACGGTCGCCCTCGGCAGCAGTCGCTGTTTCAGTACGTCTAGCGCTCCAGGAGCTGACAGCGGGGAGCCAGTGGTGGACACGAGCACCGGATCCAGCACGACTGGCAGGAAATTGGCGTAGTCATCAAGTATGTCGGAGACCGCTTCAACAGCCTCTGCGCTGCCCAGCATGCCGATCTTGATCGCGTCGGCACCGATATCGTCCAATACGACAGTCATTTGCAGCCGCAACAGATCGGTGGGCAGCAAGTACACCGCTGCCACTTCCAAGGTATTCTGCGCGGTGATCGCGGTGATCGCGGTGGCCGCATAGGCACCAAGCGCCGTGATGGTTTTTATGTCGGCCTGGACCCCCGCTCCACCGCCGGAATCCGAGCCTGCCACCACCAACACGCGGCCGTGCATCAGGCCGCGTCTTCGCTCGCACGGGCCGCAGATGCGATTTCGGCGCACAGGGCGTCGACCAACCGCGCCACCAAAGTTTCGTCCTCCGCCTCGGCCATGACCCGCACCAGGGGCTCGGTGCCGCTCTCCCGGATAAGCAGCCGTCCGCAGCCATTCAGTTCCGCTTCCGCCGCCGCGATCACCTGCTGGATTCGCTGACTGCGCAACGGCGAGACGCCGGAGAAGCGAACGTTCTTGAGCCGTTGCGGCAGAGGGGTGAATACACGGCAAACCTCACTCACCGGACGGCCCTGCTCCACTATCACCGCCAACACCTGCAATGCTGCGAGAAGTCCGTCGCCGGTTGTGGCCAGGTCGGACAGGATTATGTGCCCGGATTGTTCGCCCCCGACATTGCAGCCGCATTCGCGCATCCGCTCGGCAACGTAGCGGTCGCCCACCCGCGTGCGATACAGCGCCTGCCCTTGGGCAGCCAGAAAGCGCTCCAGCCCCAGGTTGGACATGACGGTGGCTACGATCCCCTGACCTCGGAGCATACCGGCGGCAGCCCAGAAGCCGGCGATAAGTGCGAGTATCTGATCACCGTCGATCAGTTCCCCATTGGAGTCCGAGATGAGAAGACGGTCGGCGTCGCCGTCCAGTGCGATCCCAAGATCGGCGCCGTGCTCCACCACCTGAGCGCACAAAAAATCGGGGACGGTCGAGCCACAGCCTTTGTTGATATTGAACCCGTCTGGTGCAACCCCGATGGGAACGACGGTTGCGCCCAGTTCCCAAAGCACCGTCGGCGCGACGCGATAGGCTGCGCCATTGGCACAATCCACCACGATTTTGAGATCCTGGAGTCGGAGACCGCGGGGAAAGCTACCTTTGGCTGCCTCAATGTAGCGTCCTGCTGCGTCCTCCAGCCGGACAGCGCGGCCGAGCGCCTGGGAAGGAGCGAGCCGATGGGCGATGTCGGTCGCCATCAAGGTCTCGATCTCCGCCTCGGTCTCGTCGGAGAGCTTGAAGCCGTCGGGACCGAACAGCTTGATCCCATTGTCTTCGTAAGGATTATGCGAAGCGGAGATCATGACGCCGAGGTCGCAACGCATGCTGCGGGTCAGCATGGCGATTGCCGGCGTTGGCAGCGGTCCAACCAGCGTCACGTCCATGCCGGCACCGGTAAACCCGGCCGTTAGAGCGGGCTCGATCATGTAGCCCGACAACCTCGTGTCTTTCCCGATGACCACCTTGTGGCGGTGGCTCCCGCGCGTGAACATCAGGCCGGCTGCCTGACCGAGGCGAAGCGCCGTTTCGGCCGTCATCGGGTCAGTGTTGGCCTTGCCCCTGATCCCGTCCGTACCGAACAGGCGCCGCGAATTGCTCATGGTCTCTCCCCGTCGTGGCCTGCCCTCTCGGGCCTGCTGGCCGGCCAACCGTTTTCAAGCAAGGCCCGTACCAGATTCGGAAGGCTTGGACCGCACCAGCAACATTAGCACGGTTCTCGGGCAGCGCCTGAGCGCTGCACCGCAAGCCGTCGGCGAAAACCTCTGGCCTGGGTTGCCGGAAGCGCTGTGCCATTGATGTTACGGATGTATCAGGCGCGGATTGAGTGCGGCAAAGCCGCGGTGCTTACCGCGCCAACGAGTTTGAGCCCGGCCGAGCGGCCGGGCTCAAAAGCAGACTCTCCAAGTCTGGATAGGCTCAGCCGGGCTGTGGCGCGGGGCCTAGCCCGCCGGCTGGAGGCGCGGGATGAACCGGACGCCCAGCGGTCGGTACCGACGCGCGCCGAGTCTCCGGCGCCGGCTCGTCAACGACCTTACGGATCACCGGCTCGCCACGCAGGACGGTTCGGATCTCGTCGCCGGACAGCGTCTCGTGCTCCAGAAGGCCGCGCGCCAGACGGTGCAGTTCCTCGATGTTCTCGGTGAGCACACGCCGGGCTTTCGCATAAGAGCGGTCGATAACCTCCTTGATTTCCGAATCAATCTCCCGCGCAGTCGCCTCCGAAACATTCTTGTTCTGCGTGACCGAGTGGCCAAGGAACACCTCCTGGCTGTTGTCACCATAGGCGATCATGCCCAGTTTCTCGCTCATCCCCCACTCGGTGATCATTCGCCGCGCCTGGTCGGTGGCCATCTTGATGTCACCCGCAGCGCCGTTCGACACTTTGTCGGGGCCAAAGATGATCTCCTCGGCGGCACGGCCACCCATCGCCATGATGAGTTCAGACAGCAGCTTGGACTTGGACTTGGAGTAGCGGTCGCCTTCCGGCAGGCTCATCACCAGCCCGAGCGCACGGCCGCGCGGGATAATTGTGGCCTTGTGCACCGGGTCGCACTCCGGTTCGTGCATGGCGCAGAGGGCGTGGCCAGCTTCATGATACGCCGTCATCCGCTTTTCCGCCTCGCTCATGACAAGCGAGCGGCGTTCGGTGCCCATCATGACCTTATCCTTGGCCGCTTCGAACTCGGCCATGGCAACGACGCGCTTACCCATGCGAGCCGCGAGCAGAGCAGCTTCGTTAACAAGGTTGGCAAGGTCAGCGCCTGAGAAGCCCGGCGTCCCGCGAGCGATCACTTTCGGATCGACGTCGGAGGCGAGAGGGACCTTCCGCATGTGCACGCGCAAAATTTTCTCCCGACCGTTCACATCCGGGTTGGGAACAACGACCTGACGGTCGAAACGGCCGGGACGAAGCAGTGCCGGATCAAGCACGTCAGGTCGGTTGGTGGCAGCGATCAGGATGACACCCTCGTTCGACTCGAAGCCGTCCATCTCCACCAGCATCTGGTTCAGCGTCTGTTCGCGCTCGTCGTTGCCGCCGCCCAGGCCCGCGCCACGATGCCGCCCAACCGCGTCGATTTCGTCGATGAAGATGATACAGGGCGCGTTCTTCTTGCCTTGCTCGAACATATCCCGCACCCGGCTGGCGCCGACACCGACGAACATCTCCACGAAGTCCGAGCCGGAAATCGTGAAGAAAGGCACATTCGCCTCACCGGCAATTGCACGAGCAAGCAATGTTTTGCCCGTGCCGGGTGGCCCCACCAGCAGCACACCCTTGGGAATCTTGCCGCCCAAGCGCTGGAATTTCTGCGGGTCCTTCAGGAACTCAACGATCTCCTGAAGTTCCCCCTTGGCCTCGTCGATGCCCGCCACGTCTTCAAACGTCACGCGCCCCTGCTTCTCGGTGAGCATTCTGGCGCGCGATTTGCCAAATCCCATCGCCCGGCCGCCGCCAGACTGCATTTGCCTCATGAAGAACACCCAGACGCCGATCAGGAGCAGCATCGGGAACCAAGAGAGCAGATAATGCAGGAGCGGATTGACGTCGCTATCCTCAGGCTTGGCGATGACGCGCACGCCCTTGTCGGTGAGGCGCTGCACCAAGCTGGGATCTTCAGGCGTGTAGGTCTGGAAGGTGCGCCCGTCCGTCAATTGGCCAGAAACGGTGCGGCCCTGGATCACCACATCGCGCACACGGCCACCGTTCACTTCGGAGATGAAATCCGAGTAAGCAACCTGGGTTGCCGCCGGATGCGTTGCGCCAGGCTGGAAGAGGTTGAAAAGCACCACAAGCAGTAGGGCGATAATCACCCAAAGCGCGAGGTTCCGGCCGAAATTGCTCATCTGTCGCTCACGTCCACACGTGCACCCTACGCTTGATCGCGCCGGGGAATGTCATGCGCCGGCAAACGCCGCCGCACCACCCAAAGTCAACATAGGGTGCCTTCCCCCGTCTAGCACCCCCGACCTTGAGCAATGTGGAACGGGGCACCCGATGCCGCCCTCGGCGGAGAGAATATAAGAGGGACGCGCGCGCATGCTTCCGCGTCGGGATAGAGCAGATGGGGCACTGCGACCAGGCTCTCGCCGCAGCGGACCGCTGGAAGACCATGAAGCACCGCCGCGGGCAGCGGCGACCTGCATCGCAGTCTGGATGCGTCTCCGCCAAGGGCGCCCAGCAAGGCCCCGGCCGGCGGCGAACTTTTGAGGGGCAGACGGAAGCGCCCGTCCCAGAGAGCGCCTGGGACCGCCGCGATAGGCGACCCCGCAGCGGCGGCCTCGCGAACCAGCAGCAAGCCGGCACGCGAAGGAACAAGCCGTGTCCCCGCCAGCGTTGCCGGCCTCGGTGACGCGGCAAGCGCTGCGACCTTGCGTGGCGAGGGCGGAAAGCCAGCACCGGAAACGGCCTGGATCAAGGCGGAGAGCGCCGCCGGAGCAAGCGGGCCTCCATCGATCACGACAAAGCCCTCCGGCCGGAAGGACACTCGCTCGGAGAGCAACATCGCCACCAGCGCGTCCTGATCGGCCCGCGCCGCGCTGCTGGCTGCTGCGGCAGCAACCAGCGCGGACGTCGCGGCGCCAGCACCTTCCCGGTCTGCCCGGAGCATCCGCAAACGCGGCCGCAGCGCGCGAAGGTCGCCATTCGAGGGATCTTCGGTCCAGTTCACACCGGCCTTGCGCAGGTAGGCGCGGAGCGCCCGCGGCTGAATGCGCAACAACGGCCGGAGCAATCGGACCTGGGCGGCTTCGGCCAGCGCAGGCATTGCTGCCAGCCCGGTTGGACCCGTGCCGCCAAGCGCACGGATCAGAACTGTCTCGGCCTGGTCAGCGGCGTGGTGGCCGAGCAACAGATGCACGATCCCGGCATCCGCGCAGGCCGACCGCAGAGCCGCGAACCGCATTGCTCGTGCCCTGCTCGCCAAGCCAGGTCCGTGGACCAACCCGGTGAGCCGAAGCACTCGCGCCACTATTCCAAAAGCTTGCAGCCGAGAGGCCGCCTCGCCCGCTTCTGGCGCCGATTCGGCCCGAAGGCCGTGATCGACGATCAGGGCAACCATGCTCCCGCCCATCGCCCGCACCCATGAGTCGGCCAGCAAGCCTAGCGCCATGCTGTCCGCGCCGCCGGATACCGCTACCGCAACTCTCGGAGCGGGCTCAAACGGGCCGAGCCCAGCCATCGCGTCAGCGAAACCGCCGGCAGTGATCAGCGACTCGTCATCATCCGTTATCAATCACCTGCAGCCCCCCCGCTGGTCTGCGGCCGCTACGGCATCGCGCAGGTCCGCGCGGCCACCAGGGAATTGGACCCTCAACTTCGAGAGGGTATCGCATGCGGCCTTCTTTTCGTTGATCGCGATCAGGGAATTAGCGAGGCCCAGCAGCGCTTCCGGGGCATGCACGCCCTTGCGGCTGCGGTTGTATGCGTCATCGAAAGCGATCGCCGACTGTGAGTATTGCCGCTGGCCGAACAAGGCCTGGGCTAGCAGGAACTGTGCATCATAAGCGCGAGGCGAGGTCCGGTTGGACAGCACTTCCCGCGCAGCCTGCTCGGCGGCGGTGTAGTCGCGGCGGCCCAGAGCCGCATTGCCGTCCAGGATTGCAAGCTCCGGCGTGCGGCGGCCCGCCGCACCGGCTGGAGGCGCCGCGCTCGGCGGCACGGCAACAGAGGCGGCTGGAAGCGTTGGTGGGGCGGGTTGTGGCAGCGATGACGACCCGGCTGCGGCACCCGCCGGCTGCGGGTTACGAACTTGAAACGCAAGATCGTCTATCCGCTTTCCAAGGTCGGCTCCCTGACGCTGCACCTGGTTCTGGATCTCGTCGACCCGTCCGCGGAGCTGGCGCTGTTGCTCCTCGATCGCATCCACCCGAGCCAAAAGCTGGGCAAGAAGGTCATTGGACGGCGCGACCGGCCCTGCCGGAGCGCGTCCCAGATAGCTGCCGCCGCCGCCGCGCTCCGCGCCCTGCTCGCTTTGCAGGGCCTGCAATTGCTGGCGCAGCTCGTAGATCTGATTCTGGAGCGCAATCCCCTCGCGGCTCTCCATCTGGGCGCGAGCGGGCAGCGTCAGCGGAAGGACCAGCAAAACCGCGAAACCCATGGGTCGGAGCAAGGGAGTCATCCTGCCGCCCCTATCCGCATCGGTGGATTGGCATTCCATGCTCCAATCGGACGATAGACGCGCGTAAACAAAAGGCAAATCGCCGCCCGACGGTGTTCCGTCCGGACTCGCAACATGCTTTTTCCATCGAATACCCAGCATCCGGACAGGCAGCGGTCATCGCACGGAGGTGATTGCGTTGCGGTTCTGCGCCCACGCCTGTTCGTCGTCGCCTACCGCCGTCGGGCGATCCTTGCCGTAACTGATCGTGGTGATCCGCGGCGACCCAACCCCCCTGGCAACCACATAGTCGCGTGCCGAGTTAGCCCGTCGCTGGCCCAACGCAAGGTTGTATTCCTCGGTGCCCCGGTCGTCGGTGTTGCCGGCGATCTGCACACTGACCTGGCCATACCGACCTAGCCATTCGGCCTGATGGTCCAACGTGGCACGCGCGTCCTGGCTCAGGGAGGATTTGTCAAAGTCGAAAAAGACCCGATCGCCGACGTTGGCGACCAGATCTTCCTGGCTACCTGGAACAGGGCCTGCGTTAGCAGTGCCGGCGGCGCCGGCACCCGTTGCGGCACCCGTGTCCTGCTTATGAGCGCATGCCGCCAGCAAGGCGACGGCGGCGACAGCGCCGATGATCTTCGAGTTCATCGTGTTTTCGTCCCTGGTTAAGGATTTGAGCGGGAGCGGGGACTGCATGACGAAGCAAGTGGACGGTTATTGTGATCCATCCAAGGCGCGATTAGCTGGTTGATTCGCGACCGGTCAAGTTCTGGCAACCGAAAATGATGGCATCCCTTCCATGCATGCAGGCACAACCCACTGGACTAGCGTCCCGTCCCGTCCCGGCCTGCCGTCACCTTGTCACATAAAATCGGGTGCAGATGAGTGTTCGCCGCGACCACGTCGCCCGACTCTCTTGGGTCGCCGCCGGCGGGATCAGTCGCGAACCCCCCGGCTTCGCGCACCAGAATAAGACCGGCCGAAACGTCCCATGGCTTCAATCCCAGCTCCCAGAACCCATCGTACCGGCCAGCGGCCACCCAGGCGAGATCCAGCGAAGCCGCGCCGAAGCGGCGGATGCCAGCGACGCCAGGCATGAGGCTGGCAAGCGTTCGGCTGAAAGCCTGTCTGCGGGGCGTGCTGGCGCCAGCGAACGGGATGCCGGTAGCAAACAGCGCATCCTTCAGGTCGCGCCGAGCCGAAACACGCAATCGATGTTCGTTGCCGAAGGCGCCGCCCCCCTTCTCCGCCCAGAACATCTCGTCCGCAGCCGGCGCATACACCAAGCCCGCGGCAAGTTCGGACCCGCCATCCGGCAAGCGCCGCTCCAGCCCGATGCTGATGGCCCAATGCGGGATGCCATGAAGGAAGTTGGTCGTGCCATCCAACGGGTCAACGATCCACCGCCAAGCCCAGTTGGCCGAGCCGTGTGCGCCGGACTCTTCCATGAGGAACGCGTAGCCCGGTCGCGCCTTCGTCAGTTCCTCGCGGAGCGTCTGCTCGGCACGCAAATCGGCTTGAGACACAAAGTCCGACGGCCCCTTCACGCTGACCTGGAGCTGCTCGACCTCGTTGAAATCGCGCAACAAGCGCTTTGCCGCCTTTTGGGCGGCATTGGCCATCACCGTAAGGTGGGGGGAAAGGCGGAGTGCCACGAACGGTGCGACTGCTTGAGGGTCTGCTCAGGCCTTGGCACGTTCCACGTAGCTGCCGTCCTCGGTGCGAACGACGATCTTCTCGCCGGTTTCGATAAAGGGGGGCACCGAACTTTTCACACCGTTCGACAGCTTGGCCGGCTTGTATGATGAGGCGGCGGTCTGGCCTTTGACCACCGGATCAGCCTCCACGACTTCCAGCACAACGGTCGCGGGAAGGTGGATCGCCACCGGCTCTCCCTCCACCAGATCGACCGTCACCTTCATGTTGTCTTGCAGGAATGGCGCGAGATCGCCCAACAAGTCTGCGGGGATGTGGGCTTCTTCGTAGGTCTCCGGGTCCATCAGGACGAGATTGGAGCCGTCCGTATAGGAGTAGGTGTACTCCTTTTCCTCGGTCATCAGCCGCTCGACCGTGTCGGCAGTGCGCCAGCGTTCGTTGGTCTTGTTGCCGGTCTTGAGGTCGCGCATTTCCACCTGGATGAAGGCACCGCCTTTTCCAGGACTGATGATCTGCTGCTTCAGCACGGTCCAGCGGCGGCCATCGTGCTCGATCACCTGCCCGGCACGAATCAGGTTGGCCTGCTGCTTCATCGGATAGCCTGCATCGGTTGCTGTGGGGTGCGGGCTTCTAGACCGGTGCGCCCGATGGATCAAGCGAGCCGCCGAGCGAGTGCCGGCGGCCCGTGACGTCGCGCACCGAGTCGCCATCCCAATAGTCGGGGCCGATAGGCACTTTGCCATGGCCGCCTGGAACGTCCAGCACATAGGTAGGCCAAGCGAGGCCGGACACCCTGCCACGCAAGGCAGCGAGCAGCCGGCGGCCCTCGTCGATCGGAACGTGGAAGCGCGACGTGCCGGGGGCACGGTCGAGTTGGTGCAGGTAATATGGCTTCACGCGGACAGCGAGCATCGCTCGGAACAGCGCCTCAAGCGCGTCGGCGCTGTCGTTCACCCCGCGAAGCAGGACGGACTGGCCGAGCACCGGCACACCCAAGGCCTGCACCCGTCGGAGCGCGAGCCGCGCTTCGGGCGTGAACTCCCGTGAGTGGTTAGCGTGCACGACGAGCCATAGGGCCTTCTCGGTGTCCAGCGCCGCAGCCAAAGCTTGCGTCAGGCGCCCCGGGTCGGCAACCGGCACCCGCGAATGAACCCGCAGGATGTCGATAGTCGGGATGGCTGAAAGGGCACCAAGAATGGCGCCGAGCCGCCGCGGGGAGAGCATCAGCGGATCGCCACCCGACAGAATCACCTCCCGGATGGCCGGGCGGGCAGCGATCCAATCGTAGGCGGCTTGAAGCTCGGCTGCGGTCAGCAAGCCTCCATCCGGCCCGACCCGCTCGCGCCGGAAGCAAAAGCGGCAATAGACCGGACAGACCAGAAGGGGCTTCAAAAGCACGCGGTCCGGGTAGCGGTGGACCAGCCCCGTCACCGGCGAGAGCGCGTCGTCGCCGACCGGATCCGGGTCTTCCTGGCCAGTCGTGACCAGTTCGGCCGGATCGGGCACGAACTGCCGTCCAATCGGGTCGTTCGAATGTTCGATCAGCGCTTGGATCGTCGGCGTGATTGCAATCGGGTACCGCTCCTCGACCAGCGAGGCGCGGTCCCGCGCCTCGGGTGAAAGCAGTCCGGCGAGGACCAAAGCATCGACCCGCCTCAAAGTACCTGCGTCAGGATGACCTCGGTGTTCCATGGCCCACTGCTGTTAGCGCAAATTCGGGCTTTCGCGCAGCCGAAGCTGCCCCACCCATCTCAACACTGCCAGGCCCCCGTCATTCAGCGGCGAAGTCAGCCCTGTCCCCCGCCGCCAGTGGTTCCACGTCTATGAGGACAGGCCTATCCTGGCCGAATCAGCGCGAGAGAACCAACCATGCCCCCGTCTCCACCGGCCTTCGGCGCCAACTCCACCGCCGCGCGCGACATCGCCAGCGTCTTGCACCCATACACCGACCTTGAGGCGCACCAGGAGATCGGGCCGGTCGTCATTACGCGCGGCCAAGGCGTGCGAGTGTGGGATGACGCGGGCAAGGACTACATAGAAAGCGTTGCGGGGCTATGGTGCGCCGCGCTTGGCTTCGACAACGAGCGGCTGGTGCAGGCGGCCGTCGCCCAGATGCGCAAGCTGCCCTTCTATCACGGATTCAACGCAAAGTCGCACGAGCCTCAGATCGAACTTGCAGAAATGCTGCTGCAGCGCTCACCCGTGCCAATGAGCAAGGTCTTCTTCGCCAATTCGGGCTCCGAGGCGAACGACTCTGCCGTGAAGATGGTTTGGTACTTTAACAATGCGCTCGGCCGCATTCGCAAGAAGAAGATTATCGGCCGGGTCAAAGGGTATCACGGTATTACCGTCGCGGCCGCTTCGCTGACGGGACTCGCCACCAATCATCGCGCGTTCGACGTGCCGCTGCCTGGCTTCATCCACACCATGACGCCGCATCACTACCATTTCGCGACGCCGGGGGAGTCGGAGGAAGCCTTCGCCTCCCGATGCGCGGACGAGTTGGAGAAGCTGATCCTTGACGAGGGTCCGGACACGGTCGCCGCAATGTGGGCCGAGCCGATCATGGGGGCCGGCGGCGTCATCGTACCGCCCACGACCTACTTCGAGAAGATACAGGCGGTCTGCCGGAAATACGACGTGCTGTTCGTCGTGGACGAGGTGATCTGCGGATTCTGGCGGACCGGCAATTACTGGGGCAGTCAAACGCTGAACATCGAGCCCGATATCGTCACTTGCGCGAAGGCATTGTCGTCGTCATATTTACCGATCAGCGCCGTGATAGTGAACGAGAGGGTTTTCAAGGCGCTGGCAACACTGAGCCATGAGATCGGGTCGTTCGGCCACGGCTACACCTATTCGGGTCACCCGGTGTCAGCCGCGGTCGCGATAGAGACACTGAAGATCTACGACGAGATCGGCATCGGTGCGCAGGTTGGTGCGGTTGGCGCGCACATGCAGCAGGAGCTGCGCCGGCGCTTCGCCACGCACCCGCTGGTCGGGGAAGTGCGCGGCACCGGGCTGATTGCCGCCATGGAATTGGTCGCCGACAAGGCGGCGCACAAGAACTTCGATCCCACGGCGAAGGTCGGCGCACGCCTCGTGCGATCTTTCGAACAGCACGGCGTGATCGGTCGCTCTGTCGTCAACGACGCCATATGCTTCAGTCCGCCCCTCATCATCACCGGGGCGGAGGTGGACGAGATGCTAAGCCGCGTCGCCAAGGCGCTGGACGAACTGACCGTGCAACTGCAAAGCGAGAAACTCGCCTTTGCGAGCTGATTTGACCCGCGGTCAGCGGTCGAATCCGCCTACAGTTGACGCCCTGGTCCGCCCACTCCGAGAGGGCCTTGGGTCTGCTGTCGCGTGGCCGCGAAATCAGATTCAGCGGGCGCGATTGACCGCGTAGTCCGAGACCTCGATCAGGGCGCGCCGCAGCGGCGAATCCGGAAACACCGCCAGAGCGGCCTTGGCGGAATCGGCAAAGCTGGTAGCTCGATCAAGCGTCGTCTTGATAGCATTACATTTTGCCATCAGGCTCAAGGCATGGTCGAGATCCTCGTCGTGTTGTTCACTCTCTCCGACCGTGCGGCGCCAGAATGCACGTTCGCTTGCGTCACCGGCTTGGTAAGCAACGAGCACCGGCAGCGTGATCTTGCCTTCTCGAAAATCATCGCCGACCGTTTTGCCCAAGGTCGCCTGATCAGCGGCATAGTCGAGGGCATCGTCGACGAGCTGAAAGGCGATGCCGAGGCTCATGCCGTACTCAGCGAGCGCCGCCTCCTCGGCCTCCGGCCTGTCGGCGACCACCGCGCCGACTTGACAGGCCGCGGCAAACAGCGCGGCGGTCTTACCGCGAATCACCTCCAGATAGCGGTTCTCCGAGGTGGAAAGGTCGTTCTGGGTGACAAGCTGCAGAACCTCCCCCTCGGCAATGGTCGCGGCAGCCTGGGACAAAATGGCAAGCACCTTGAGCGAGCCATCCTCCACCATCAACTGGAAGGCGCGGGCAAACAGGAAATCCCCGACCAAAACTGACGCCTTATTGCCGAACACGGCGTTCGCCGAGGCCAGACCGCGGCGCAGTGTGCTTTCGTCCACCACATCGTCATGGAGCAACGTGGCTGTGTGGATGAACTCCACGCAGCCGGCCAGATTGACATGTCGCATCCCTCCGCTGTCGCCGGGGTAGCCGCAGAGGCGCGCCGAACCGAGGGTGAGCAAAGGCCTGAGACGTTTCCCGCCAGCGGCGACAATATGCGCGGCGAGCTGGGGGATAAGCGCGACCGGGCTTTCCATGCGCGCCACGATAGCGCGGTTGCAATGCTCCAGGTCGGGCCCCACCAGGTCAACGAGAGAAGCAAGCGCATCCTCGCCGCCGTTCTGGCTCACGCAGCCCTCGGCGCGTGGCGGGGGCGCCACACTTGACTGCAGCGTAATGGCGACGGCGTGCAAATGGCTCTCCCGGCTTGCAAAGCTAACGAACAACGGCACCATATCGGCCGGCTGGAAAACGGGTCAAGCCGACCCGGCATCCGCCCTTGGCCATATACGCGAAAGCGACGATGCGCATAATAGCCACGACGAACGACCCAGTGCGGCTGTCCTATCTGGCCTCGCTGCTGTCCGAGGCGGGCATCGAGACTGTGGTGCTCGACCTGCACGCCAGCATCACAGAGGGGAGCGCCGGAGCCATTCAGCGCCGTTTGGCGGTCGCCGCCAAGGACGAGCGCCGGGCCAATCGGTTGCTCGCCGAGGCCGGAGAGATCTAGCGGAGTATGGACGCAACCGAGGGCCACCTGCTGGGCGGCCGGGTGCGGTACGCCCAGCCGAGGACCGGGTTCCGGAGCGGCATCGAACCGGTACTGCTCGCCGCCGCCATTCCTGCCCGACCGGGCGAGCGTGTGCTCGAAGCCGGCAGCGGCGCGGGCGCCAGCCTGCTCTGCCTCATGGCGCGGGTGCCGGGCGTTAATTGTGTCGGCATCGAGCGTGACGCAGAACTTGTGAACCTCGCGGCGGCCAACGCGAGAGCGAACGGCTGGACAGGCATGACGTTCCTGGCCGCCGATATCGAAGGCCTTTCCCCGCAGGGCCTGTTTGATCACGCTTGCGCAAATCCACCCTACCACCATGCAGCCGGCACCACCTCGCCTTTTTCAGCGCGCGATGTCGCAAAGCGCGCTATGCCGGGACTTGTCGCGCACTGGGTCACCATGCTCGCTCGAATGGTGCGCCCCGGGGGCACGCTGACAATCATCGCCTCGTCCGCCCGACTGCCAGAGGCACTGGGAGGGTTCGACCGAACGGACTGCGCAGCGGCCACATTGCTTCCGCTGTGGCCGAAGCCTGGCCGAGCCGCGAAGCTCATATTGCTGCAAGGGACCAAAGGTGCTCGATCGCAGTTCCAAGTGCTGGCCGGATTAACCCTTCACGGGCCCGACGGCAAATTCACGTCCGAAACGGAGGCGGTGCTACGGGATGGCGGCCGACTGGCACTGGAACGGCAGTCTCGAAAATGAAGCGCCGGGAAGCGGTCAGAATTCGTCCCTGTGAGGATGGCGAAGGTGCCACAGCCTCTCGTGGGCAGCCACCAAACTCTCCATATTTCGGCGGCGCGTGCCATCCGCCGTCAGAGGCCGGCGGGATAGCATCATTTCGAGAACGTGCAAAAGCTGCTCCGCCACCTCGAAATCGGCCTGGTCGCACGCATGGTGAAAGGCGATCAGGATCTTATCCGATAGACGGCGGCTATAACGCGGAGCCGAGGGAGGACCGCCGTCAGTCCGTGCGATCTCATCCTCGGTCCGAGTCACCAGCGCCCCTGACGTCGTCTGCATAATCTGGCCCCAGTCGCCTGCCCATGCCACTTTGCCTAAAGACGGCGCCCATGCGCCCTCAAAGGCAGCTTTTCATAGCTCCGACCTTGGCACGAAAGCTTCTCATTACGCGTCATAACTCCATTACACCACCATCATATCGACAAAAATATGGACCATTAGGCGAGAATTGTCACGCGCTGAGGGCGATATCGGCAAAAAACAAGGCGATCAGCGATCGAAGGGCGCCACTGGAAGCAAATCGTCTCAGGAGTTAGACGGCTTTGGCAAGCGGTTAGCTCAACGGAACCGTATGCAATTCGCGTCTAAGCAGATTCCGCCGGGTCGACCAACGGACGGATCATGCCAACCACCCGGCCGTCCGAGATTTCAGCCCGTGACCCCGCCGACCTCCCGTTGGCCAAGCCGCGAATCTCTGCTCAGTTCAGAGCACCTACACTAATGCCCACCGCGAACATGCCCCTCCGTGCGACGCATGCCGTAGAGAACAGAGTGTTGCGCAGCCGCCGTGCGGTCACTCACCACATAGCCCTGACATGATGTCGCCGTGAAGTGCGCCGATTTGGCTCTGGACGTAATCCAGAAACGGCGACAACCCGTGCGCCAGGATTTGCTCGATGGTCCGCGTGACGAGCAAGCCTCGCAGCATGTCGAGTCGCTCCAGCGACTTGGCTGCGCCGCGAAGGTGATACTGGCCGTGTAATTGCGCCAGGTGCCATTCGAGCTGAGCCAGGTTCAATCGCACAGAGCGCGGAAACAGGCCGTTCAGAAGGAGAAAGCCGGCGACTTCAGGTGGCGTAAAGCCGTTTGGATGCTCGCGACGATACGCATGGTAGCCAGCGGCTGCACGCAGAAGTGTGTTCCATTGCCCCGCGTCGACATTGGCGTCCGACGTCGCCGCCGAGGGTAGCAATGCGTTGAACTTGATATCGAGGAGTCGTGTCGTTTGATCGGCCCGCTCCAGATACCTGCCGATCATGTAGAAATTCCAACATTGGTCACGGTAAAAAGTGCCTTCCGTGATACCAGTATGTGCTTGCGTCCCCTCTTTCAGCATCGTACAGACTGCCGTGAGATGATCGGGAACCAGGTCGGACTCGGTCAGCGCACGTATCCGGCCATGGAAGACATTGATTTGAAGCCACATTTCAGTGGAGATTAGAGAACGCAGCATTCGCGCGTTTTCTCGCGCCATGTGAATCGCCGTCTGGACAGCGCTCGGGTTGCCTCGCTCGAGCAGGTAGAAGCGCGTTATCGTGTCGGCGTTGGTCTCAGTGTGTCGTTCGAAGAATGCCGTCTCGTCAGAGTTGATTCGTAGGATTGAAAGCCAACTGCCACTGTCGTCTGAGTCGCGGGCGAACGTGCGCGTGACATCAAGCAGCCGAGCGAGGTTCTCGATCCGCTCCATGTAACGCGCGAGCCAGACCAAACCCGCAGCATGGCGCGCTATGAGGTGATTGACGCCAATTTGGTCGCTCACGCCAGCACCCATGTGTCCTTGGAGCCCCCGCCCTGGGAAGAGTTCACCACCAGCGAGCCGGCTCGCAGCGCAACCCGCGTCAGTCCTCCAGGCAGCACCCAGGTGTCCCGGCCGGTCACCGCGAATGGCCGCAAATCGACATGACGCGCCGCGACGCCGTCTTCGCACAAGGTAGGCGATACCGACAATTTCACGACCGGCTGGCTGATATAATTGTCGGGATGCGCTCGCAGTCTGGAACGAAATGCTTCAAGTTGGGCTTTCGTCGCGTGCGGCCCAATGATCAGCCCATAGCCGCCAGACTCCGCGACCGGCTTCACCACCAACTCGTGCAAATGCTCGAGCGTGTAGGCAAGCCCCTCCGGCTCGCGGCAGATCCGGGTCTCAACGTTCGGCAGGATCGGGTCCTCCGCCAAGTAGTAGCGGATGATGCGCGGCATGTAGGCGTAGACCGCCTTATCGTCGGCTACACCTGTACCAACAGCGTTTGCGATGGCCACGGCGCCGCGCCGCCATGCCTCTATCAGTCCTCGAACGCCCAGCAAGCTGTCCGGGCGGAACGCATCAGGGTCTAGGCTGTCGTCATTCAAACGGCGATAAATCGTATGCACCGGCGCGAGCCCGGCCGTCGTGCGCATCCATACCTTGCCAGCCTCGACGATAAGGTCGCTACCCTCGACCAAGGGCACGCCCATTTCACGCGCCAGGAACACGTGCTCAAAATAGGCAGAGTTGAAGATCCCGGGCGATAGCAGCACGACTTGAGGGTCCAGCACGCCGGGTGGCGCGATCTCGGTCATGGCACGGTGCAACCGCAGCCCGTACTCGTCCACGCTACGCACCGCCAACCCCTGCATCAGGTCCGACAGCACGCGTTGCGTCATGTGCCTGTTCTCGACCACGTAGGAGACGCCGGACGGCGTACGTGCGTTGTCCTCCAGTACCATGAAGCGCCCGGCATCATCGCGAATGACGTCAATGCCACAGATATGCGCATAGGTCCCGCAAGGCGGGGTGAAGCCGATCATGGCCTCGCAATAGGCCTGGTTGCCGAGCACCAGTTCGGGCGGGATGACCTGGTCCTTCAGGATCTTCCGTTCGTGATAGATGTCATGCAGGAACAGGTTCATCGCCCGCACCCGCTGAATCACGCCGGTCTCGATCTGCGCCCATTCCGGCGCGGTGATCACGCGGGGAATCAAGTCGAAGGGAAAGACGCGGTCGATCGCGGCAGCCTCGGAATACACGGTGAAGGTTATTCCGCGCTCCAGCAGGTCGCGCTCAGCGTCGGCAGCGCGGCGACGCAATGCCTCGACCGGCATGGCCGACAGCCGCGACAGCAGCAGCGACAACCCCGGATCGGGGGGCTGTCCCGGCCGGAGCATCTCGCAGAAAAAAGCTCCGGGGTCATAACCGGCCAGCACGCTGCCCCCGCCGAGATCGTCCACGAAAGTGTCCCTCAGTCATTGACGCTCCGAATGGTAGGCAGAGTTCCACGAGCGCGGAAACTGTTTTGTGGCGCGACCCTGCCCTGTTCGTCACGAAATGCCTTCGTTTCAAGCAGTCAACACAATTTCCCTGCCCATTTATGATGCAATCGCCATTTCGAGGCGCTATCTCTCAACAAATCGCGCGCAACGTGCTTCGCGCACCCCTGGGCGTTAAGGTAGCACATGTCGGATGCTCATTCCCAACCGCCGACCGCCCATCTGGTCGAGTCTTCGCCGCGGCGCCAGCCCAAGCGTCCAGATCCGTGCGCCATGATCATCTTTGGAGCAGGCGGTGACCTGACAAGGCGGCTGTTGGTGCCGGCGCTGTACAACCTGTCCTGCACCGGCCTGATCCCAGACCGCTTCGCCATCATTGGCGTAGACATCGCCCCGCTGGACGCCGCCACGTGGCGCGATCGGCTCCACGAGATGCTGCAAAGCTTCGTCGGCAATGCCGCCGGCGAGAGCCAGATCGACCGTATCAACGATGCGGCATGGCACCGCCTCGCCGACCGCATGTCTTACACGCGCGGCGACCTGGACGACCCGGCGCTTTATCAGGCGCTGGGTAAGTGCCTGCAGGACGTCGATCACGATCGCGGCACCGATGGCAACTGCCTGTTTTACTTAGCTGTCGGCGACCGGTTCTTTGGGCCGGTCATCGACCAACTCGGCCGAGCCGGCCTGCTGGACGAGAAACCACAGGATGGCAAGCCGTCGCGATGGCGGCGGGTGGTGATCGAGAAACCCTTCGGCCACAGTCTGGACTCGGCCCGAGCGCTGAACGAGCAGATTCTACGATTGCTACGAGAAGAACAGATTTATCGAATAGACCACTTCCTCGGCAAGGAGACGGTGCAAAACATCATGGCGCTGCGCTTCGCCAACGGGATGTTCGAACCAATCTGGAATCGCGATCGGATCGACCACGTGCAGATCACCGTCGCCGAAACGGTCGGGGTGGAGCGGCGGGGCCGGTTTTACGAACGGACTGGTGCGCTGCGTGACATGGTGCCGAACCACGTATTTCAGCTTCTCGCCATGGTCGCAATGGAGCCCCCCATAGGCTTCGCCGCACGCATGGTGCGCGACCGCAAGGCGGATGTGTTCGCCGCCATGCGGGAACTCGATGCGGCTGACGCGGTTCGCGGACAGTATGGCCCAGGCACCGAACGCAGCACGCCGGTTGCCGGCTATAGCGCGGAACCGGATGTGGCACACGACTCCAACGTCGAAACCTACGTCGCCTTGCGTGTGGCAATCGACAATTGGCGCTGGGCCGGGGTTCCGTTCTACCTGCGCACCGGCAAACGGATGTCCGAGCGCTATACGGAGATCGCGATTCGCTTCAAGCAGGCACCCTATGCGCCTTTCGAGGACACGCATGTCGAAGCGCTGCCGCCCAACTGGCTCGTTTTGCAGATCCAGCCGGACGAGGGCATTTCGCTGCAGTTCGAGGTCAAGCGGCCCGGGCCCGTGGTAGACCTCGCCGCGGCGCGCATGGAGTTCCGATACCATGACTGGTTCCCGCGGGAGCCGAACGTCGGCTACGAGACGCTGATCTACGACGTTATGATTGGCGACCAGACGCTGTTCAACCGCGCCGACATGGTCGAGCAGACTTGGCGGGTGGTGCAGCCGGTGCTCGATGCCTGGAAGGCCACGCCGGCGGGCCAGTTCCCGAACTACGATGCGGGCACGAACGGTCCGCGCGAGGCGGATGTGCTGCTCAGCCAGGACGGCCGAAAATGGCGGCCTGTTGGTGGGAAGGCGGCCGGAAGCCGGTAACGGGAAAGCGCCCTACTTCGACGGCCGGACTAGCCCCAGTATGGCGTACGCCCGCTCGCTTGGCGGCCAGTTGCGCATGACGTCCGTGCGCCATCCGTAGCCGGCCCAGGCAAGCCCGGCGAATACGGCAAATGTCCCTGCCCAGGCAAGAAGCAGCAGAATGCCGCCAAGCCGGGCCGGCTGGCCGTCCGACTGCCCAGCCGCAGCCGTCGGCCGTACCGGTTCCAGCTGAGTTAAGGCGCTCGCCGAAGTCGAAGGCGGTGCCGGTGGCTCGGTTGCCCGTGCGAGCGTTCGATCGGATGGCGGAGACGAATGGGCTACGACCGGCGCCCATTCTTCAGCGCAGCGGGCGCAACGCACCGTACGACCTGGCGTAAGCCTAGGCTCAGGGACCTCATAAGCCGCGGCGCAGGATGGGCAGACGATGCGCATACGAAGTTCAGTTCCTATCGGCTTCAGTTCCAATCGGCTATGGTACGTGAACTGGATCAGATGGTGAAGGAGCCGCAAACACGAAGCAATGCGAGCACGCCTCCACATGGACGGTTCCGGCGCGCCCCGCGGAATGGCAAAAGACGCGTCGGCATAGGCGACTCGGACATGATACG
>Ga0182012_10000734_pt1 | contig 36097 bp, 36 predicted proteins | sample 612S2SmetaG_FD_120486 | JGI IMG/M metagenome (GOLD analysis project Ga0182012, IMG submission 120486) | Permafrost microbial communities from Stordalen Mire, Sweden - 612S2S metaG | ecosystem: Environmental > Terrestrial > Soil > Wetlands > Permafrost | place: Sweden: Stordalen | collected...
CCCGCCAGCGGCAGTGCTACGAGCAGCCAGGTGAAGTGAGTCATCGTGGCGGTCTTAGCCTTTGAGTAGGTTCGCGTCGTCGACCGACGCCGATTTGCGGGCACGGAAAATCGTCATGATGATGGCCAAACCGATGACGACCTCACAGGCGGCCACCACCATGGTGAAGAACGCGATCATCTGCCCGTCCAACCGGCCTTGCAGCCGCGCGAACGTGACAAACGCCAGATTGACGGCATTGAGCATCAGCTCGACGCACATGAACATCACGATGGCGTTGCGCCGCAACATCACGCCCGCGGCCCCGATGGTGAACAGCAGCGCCGACAGGTAGAGGTAGTTGGCCGGGTTCACGACGCACCGCCTTTAACGGGCTCGGGGAGAGCCTCGCGGGGCGGGATCGGCACGCCGTCGCCATCGCGGCTTTGCAGTATCGACGAGACCGACAATTCCGAGTAGGAGCCGTCGGGGAGCAGCGCGGCCGAATCCACCGCATTTCGGCGCGCGTACACACCCGGGCCGGGCAGCGGGGTGGGACGCCCGACACCGCGGAATCGTTCCTCGGAGAGCTCGCGCTGGGACTTGCGGTGCTCAAAGCGCTCTCGGTGGGCCAGCACCATGGCGCCGACGGCCGCGGTGATCAGCAGTGCGCTGGTCAACTCGAACGCCCACAGGTATCGGGAAAAGATCAGAAAGGCCAAGCCTTCGACGTTGCCGTTGGCGTTGGCCGCGGTCAGTCCGGTGTAGGTTCTTGTCGACACGGCGCCGATCGCGGCGATCAGCAGAATGCCGAATGCCAGGCCGGTCACCACGCCGGCGACCCGCTGGCCGCGCAGCGTTTCCTTCAGCGATTCCGCCGAGTCCACGCCGATCAGCATCAGCACGAACAAGAACAGCATCATCACCGCGCCGGTGTAGACCACCACCTGAACGACACCCAGGAACGGCGCGTCCTGGACCATGTAGAGGACGGCGAGGCTGAGCATCGTCATGGCCAGGAACATCGCCGAGTAGACGGCGTTGACCGCCATGATGACCCCGCCGGCGCCGATCAGTGCGAGCGCACCCAGCACCCAGAATGCCACCGCTTCGCCAGTGGAAGTGTGCACGATCGCGGCTTCCCCCAAATTTGAAGCCAAATTCGAAGCCAGGCTGGCGCCGGTCATTCGTCTTCTCCCGCGTTTTCGACCTTGCGCAGGCCCTGTGCGGTGACCTTGCCCTGGTAGTAATCCTTGTCGGTGGCGCCTTCGGCCCTCGGGTGGGGCGGCGCGAGCATGTCCTGCAGCAGCGGGGCCAGCAGCCGGTCCTTCTCGTAGATCAAGTCGGCGCGGTTGTCGTCAGCCAGGTCGTAGTCGTTGGTCATCGTCAGCGCCCGGGTGGGACACGCCTCAATGCAGAGCCCGCAGCCGATGCAGCGCAGGTAGTTGATCTGGTAGACGCGGCCGTACCGTTCGCCCGGGGAAAACCTTGCCTCGTCCGTGTTGTCGGCGCCCTCGACGTAGATCGCGTCGGCCGGGCATGACCAGGCGCACAGCTCGCACCCGATGCACTTCTCCAGGCCATCCGAATACCGGTTGAGCTGGTGGCGGCCGTGGTAACGCGGTTTGACCGGACCGGGCTTTTCTGGATACCCCTCGGTGACCCTCTTTTTGAACATCGAACTGAACGTCACGCCGAAGCCCGCGACGCCGTCAAGGAATTTAGGCACTTGCTGTCTCCTTGCTCGCTACGGCCTTCTGGCCCGGAAGCGGCGGTGTGGGGAACGCCGGTCCGGCGGCGACGATCGCGGCGGCCTGTTCGCGGCGGAGCCGCCTGAGTTTCCTCCCCTTCGGGGCGGCGAACGGTCTGCGCAACGACAGCACCAGGATGACGGCAAAGACGGCGCTGCTGATCACCAGTGCCGTAGTCCAGTGCTCGTAGCCCTGGTTACGCAGCGTGCGGATGACCGCCGCGATCAGCACCCATACCAGCGACGCCGGGATCAGCAGTTTCCAGCCCAACGCCATGAACTGGTCATAGCGCAACCGGGGCAGGCTTCCTCGCAGCCAGATGTAGATGAACAGGAAGGTCCACATCTTCGCGGTGAACCAGAGCACCGGCCACCAGCCGGTGTCGGCTCCCGCCCACATGTTGAGCGGCCAGGGAGCATGCCAGCCGCCGAAGAACATCACGGTCGCCAGGGACGAAACCGTCATCATGTTGACGTATTCGGCCAACATGAACATCGCGAACTTCAGCGATGAGTACTCGGTGTGGAAGCCGGCGACGAGCTCACCTTCGGCCTCCGGCAGGTCGAATGGCGCGCGGTTGGTTTCGCCCACCATCGAGATGAGGTAGATCACGAAGGACGGCAGCAGCAGGAAGACGTACCAGACTCGGTCCTGGGCGGCCACGATCTCCGACGTCGACATGGTGCCGGCGAACAGGAAGACTGCCGCGAACGACAGCCCCATGGACACCTCGTAGGAGATGACCTGGGCGGTCGATCGGACACCGCCCAGCAGCGGGTAGGTGGACCCAGACGCCCAACCGCCGAGCACGATGCCGTACACCCCGATCGCCGAGAATCCCAGGATGAACAGCACCGCAACCGGCAGGTCGGTCAGCTGCAACGGTGTCCGGTGGCCGAAAACCGATACCTCGGGGCCGAACGGGATGAACGAGAACGCGGCGAACGCGGGGATCGTCGAGATGACCGGCGCCGCCATGTACACGAACCAGTCGACGCCGCGGGGGGTGATGCTCTCCTTGAGCGCCAGCTTGATTCCGTCGGCCAGGCTCTGCAGGAGGCCCCACGGACCCGCCCGGTTGGGGCCGGGCCGGCGCTGCATCCAGCCCAGGATCTTGCGCTCGGCCAGGATCGCGACCAACACGTTCAGCATCAGGAACACGAAGACGGCCAGCGCTTTGCCTAGTACCAGCCACCAGGGGTCGTGCCCGAAGGAGGTCATGAGCCCGCTCCGATCTTCGCCGAGATTTTGACCAAGCCGCCCACCGTCACGCCCAGCTGGCGCGGAACCGCCGAACCGGGCGAGTTCAGCGGGAGCCACACCACCCGATCGGGCATCTCGGTGATTACCAGCGGCAGGGTGATTGAGCCGCGATCAGTGCTGACGGTGACCGCGTCGCCGTCGGCAGCGCCGATTTCCGTCGCCGAACCCGCCGACAGCCGTGCCACCGGTGTGCGCGCGGTACCGGCCAGATGCGGTTCGCCGTCTTGCAGGCGGCCGCTGTCCAGCAGCGTTCGCCAGCCGGCCAGCACCGCTTCGCCCGCCCCGGGTTGGGCCGGCTGCGTGACCGCGACCTGGGGGCCGGCGGCACGTTTGCCATCCCAGGCACCTAGGGCGGCCGCTTCCTCGCGGGATTCCTCGACGTCGGACATCCCCAGGTAGACGCCCATTTCTTCGGCCAGTGCGTCGAGCACCTGGTGATCCGACTGACTCGCCTGCTGGGTGCTTCCGTGCAGCGCGGGAGCAAAACCGCGATAGCGGCCCTCCCAGTTGACGAACGCGCCGGCCTTCTGTGTCGTCGGGGCGACCGGAAACACAATGTCGGCGCGTTCGGTGACCGCGCTGTGCCGCAGCTCCAGGCTGACCACGAAGCGTGCGGCATCCAGGGCGGCCAGCACCGCTTCGGGGTCGGCGAAGTCGTCGGGTTCGATGCCGCCGACCAGCAGTGCGTCCAGGGACCCGTCGGCCGCGGCGGCGAGGATGCCGTCGACGTCACGTCCTGCGGCAGTGGGCAATTCGTCGACATTCCAGGCCGCGGCAACTTGCGCCCGGGCCGCGTCGTCGGCGACCGGGCGGCCACCGGGCAGCAACGTGGGCAGCGCACCGGCTTCCAACGCGCCACGTTCGCCGGCCCGCCGCGGTACCCACGCCAGCCGGGCCCCGGTGGCGTCGGCGAGCCGGGCCGCGGCAGAGAACCCGCCCGGAACAGAGGCCAGGCGTTCCCCGACCATGATGACCGCGCCGGGCTTGGCCAGCAGATCGCCCACGTCACCGGTGGCCAGCCCGTCCAGCGTCGAAGCCTCTGCGCCGGGAACGGTCTGGAGCAACCGGCCGGATATCTTGTGCAGCGCGCGGGTGGCGAATGGGGCGATCGCGTACACCGGCACGCCGTGTTTGCGGGCCGCCTTGCGCAGCCGCAAGAACACAATGGGCGACTCATCTTCAGGTTCGAAGCCGACCAGCACCACCACCGGTGCCGTCTCCAGGTCTGAATAGCTGACCGTCACCGGCTTTCCCGCGATGCGGGCGGCCAGGAAGTCGGCTTCCTCCGGCGAGTGCGGACGCGCGCGGAAATCGATGTCGTTGGTGTCCAACGTGATTCGAGCGAACTTGGAGTACGCGTAGGCGTCCTCCCAGGTCGCCCGGCCGCCGACCAGCACACCCGCCCGGCCGCGGGCCGCCTCAAGCCCCTGCACCGCAGTGGCGATCGCATGGGACCAGGACGCGGGTTGTAGTGAGCCGTCGGCGTCCCGAATCAGGGGAGTGGTGATCCGGTCCGGCTGGGTCGCGTAGCTGAACGCCCACCGGCCTTTGTCGCAGTTCCACTCCTCGTTGACTTCGGGATCGTCACCGGCGAGCCGACGCAGTACCTTGCCGCGGCGGTGGTCGGTGCGCTGTGCGCATCCCGACGCGCAGTGCTCGCACACGCTGGGACTGGAGACCAGGTCGAACGGGCGGGCCCGGAATCGGTAGGCGGTCCCGGTCAGCGCGCCAACCGGGCAGATCTGCACCGTGTTGCCCGAGAAGTACGAATCGAACGGCTCATTGGCGTAAATGCCGACCTGTTGTAAGGCGCCGCGCTCTTGCATGTCGATGAACGGATCGCCGGCAATCTGCTCGGAGAACCGGGTGCACCGAGCGCACAAGATGCAGCGCTCGCGATCCAGCAAAACCTCCGAGGAGATGTTGATCGGCTTGGCGAAGGTGCGCTTGACGTCTTCGAAACGAGAGTCGCCGCGGCCGTTGGACATCGCCTGGTTCTGCAACGGGCATTCGCCGCCCTTGTCACACATCGGGCAGTCCAGCGGATGGTTGATCAGCAGCAGCTCCATCACGCCGTGCTGGGCCTTGTCGGCCGCCTCCGAGGTGAGTTGGGTGCGTACCACCATTTCGTCGGTGGCCACGATGGTGCACGATGCCATTGGTTTGCGCTGCCCCTCGACCTCGACCAGACACTGGCGGCAGGCACCGACGGGATCCAGCAGCGGGTGGTCGCAGAAGCGCGGGATCTGGATGCCCACCAGCTCGGCCGCGCGAATCACCAGAGTTCCCTTGGGAACGCTGACTTCGACGTCGTCGATGGTCAGCGTAACCATGTCGGGTCGACGCAGCCCATCGCCGGTTTCGGTCTTGGCCGCACTAGTCATTGAGCCACCGCCCCTTTCGCGCTGTCGACGGTCAGCAGCATGGAGTCTCGGGGGTCGAACGGGCAGCCGCCGCCTTCGATGTGCGCGATGTACTCGTCGCGGAAGAGCGCGATCGACGAGGCTACCGGGCTGGCGGCGCCATCGCCTAACGCGCAGAACGACTTTCCGAGGATGGCGTCGGCAATGTCCAACAGTTTTTCGATGTCCTCGTGGGTGGCTGGGTTGGTTTTCGAGCCGGTTTCCAGACGCTCGTAGATCTGGTCCAGCCAGAAGGTGCCCTCCCGGCACGGGGTGCACTTACCGCACGACTCGTGCTTGTAGAATTCGGTCCAGCGCCACACTGCGCGCACCACGCACGTGGTTTCGTCGAAGATCTCCAGCGCCTTGGTCCCCAGCATCGAGCCGGCCGCAGCCACGCCCTCGTAGTCCAGCGGCACGTCGAGGTGCTCGTCGGTCAGCAAAGGTGTCGACGACCCGCCGGGAGTCCAGAACTTGAGCCGGTGCCCGGCGCGCACCCCGCCCGCGTATTCGAGCAACTCGCGCAACGTGATACCCAGCGGGGCCTCGTACTGACCGGGGCGGGTGACGTGCCCGGACAGCGAATACAGCGTGAAGCCAGGCGATTTCTCGCTGCCCATCGACCGGAACCACTCGACCCCGTTCAGGATGATCGACGGGACACTTGCGATCGTCTCGACGTTGTTGATCACCGTCGGGCAGCCGTAAAGCCCGGCAACAGCGGGGAAGGGCGGCCGCAGCCGCGGCTGGCCGCGCCGGCCTTCGAGCGAGTCGAGCAGCGCGGTCTCCTCGCCGCAGATGTAGGCGCCCGCACCGGCGTGCACCACCAGCTCCAGGTCGAACCCGGAGCCGGCGATATCGCGGCCCAACAAGCCGGCCGCGTAGGCTTCGGCCACCGCGTTTTGCAGGCGGCGCAATACCGGCACGACCTCACCGCGCACGTAGATGAACGCGTGGCTGGCCCGGATCGCGTACGCGGCGATGATGACGCCTTCGACCAAAACGTGCGGGGTCGCCAGCATCAACGGGATGTCTTTGCATGTACCGGGTTCGGACTCGTCGGCGTTGACTACCAGGTAGTGCGGCTTGGCGGCCGCGCCGCTGTCGCCCTGAGGGATGAACGACCACTTCGTTCCGGTCGAGAAGCCCGCGCCGCCACGCCCGCGCAGTCCGGAGTCCTTCACGGTGCCGATCACCGCGTCGGGCTCCATGGCCAGGGCCTTGTGCAGCGCCTTGTAGCCGTCGTGGCGTTGGTACGTCGCCAAGGTCCACGACTCGGGGTCATCCCAGTACCTGCTGATTACCGGGGTCAACGGTGTCACTTGGGAGGTGGTCATGACTGGACCTCCGAAGCTGCCGGGGCCTGCAAGCCCTTATCCTTTGCCACCTGGAGTCCGGCCAATGTTGCTGGGCCCGCTCCACCTTGGCCCTGATCGGGGCGCTGGTCGGGCAGCCCCGCCAGGACGCGCGAGGTCTCCTTGAAGACACACAGCGGAGCGCCGCGGGTGGGCGGCGCGGGCGTACCGGCCCGCAGTGAGTCGACGAGCTCGCGCGCGGAGTCGGTTGTCTGGTTGTCGAAGAACTCCCAGTTGACCATCACCACCGGCGCGAAATCACACGCGGCGTTGCATTCGATGTGCTGCAAGGTGACAGACCCATCGGCAGTGGTTTCGTCGTTGCCAATGCCCAGATGCTCTTTGAGCGTGGCGAATATGGCGTCGCCGCCCATGACGGCGCACAGCGTGTTGGTGCAGACACCGACCAGATAATCGCCGGTGGGGCCGCGGCGATACATCGTGTAGAAGCTCGCGACCGCCGACACCTCGGCCCCGGTCAATCCCAGTTGCTCAGCGCAGAATTCCATTCCCGCCGGCGTGATGTAGGTGTCCTCGGATTGCACCAGGTGCAGCAACGGCAGCAGCGCCGAGCGCTTGTTGGGGTAGCGACCGATGATCTCCTTGGCGTCGACTTCCAGCCGGGCCTGCACCTCTGGTGAATACGACTGCGGAGCACCCTCAACCACAAAGTGGTTCGGCTCCTGGGGTGGCGGGCCGAGCCGGATGAAGACCCGCTCGCCGTTGCTACCTGCTCCTGGCGCTGTCACCGGTCGACTCCTCCCATTACCGGGTCGATGCTGGCGACGGCGGTGATCAGGTCGGCGACCATCCCGCCCTCGCACATCGCGGCTACCGCTTGCAGATTGGTGAAGGAAGGGTCGCGGTAATGGACCCGGTAGGGGCGGGTCCCGCCGTCGCTGACCATGTGTACTCCGAGTTCCCCGCGCGGTGATTCCACCGAGGCATAGACCTGGCCCGCCGGAACCCGGATGCCCTCGGTGACGAGCTTGAAGTGGTGGATCAACGCCTCCATCGAGCCGCTCATGATCTTCTCGATGTGCTCGGGCGAGTTGCCCATGCCGTCCGGGCCCACCTTCAGGTCGGCCGGCCAGGCGATCTTGCGGTCCTCGACCATGGTGGGGCCGGGCTGTAACTTGTCGAGGCACTGCTCGACGATCTTGACCGACTCCCACATCTCCTTGACGCGAATGATGTAGCGCCCGTATGCGTCACAACCGTCATCGGTGATCACGTCGAATTCGTAGTTCTCGTATCCGCAATAGGGTTCGCTCTTGCGGAGGTCGTGTGGCAGCCCGGTGGAACGCAGTATCGGTCCGGTGACGCCAAGTGCCATGCACCCGGCCAGGTCCAGGTAGCCGACGTCCTCGGTGCGCGCCTTCCAGATGGCGTTCTCGTTGAGCAGATCGCCCATCTCGCGCATCGCAACCCGCAACGGCTTGAGGGCCTCGGAGATCTCGGTCTTCGCGTTCGGCGGCAGATCCTGCGCGACGCCCCCGGGGCGGATGTAGGCGCTGTTCATCCGCAACCCCGTGATGGATTCGAACAGGGTGAGGATGACTTCGCGTCCTTTGAAGCCGCTGAACATCGGGGTCATTGCGCCCAACTCCATGCCACCGGTGGCCAACGCGACGAGATGCGACGAGATCCGGTTGAGTTCCATCATCATCACGCGAATGACGTTGACGCGCTCCGGTATCTCGTCGGTGATGCCGAGCAGCTTCTCCACGCCCAGGCAAAAGACAGTCTCGTTGAAAAAGGGCGACAGGTAATCCATCCGGGTCACGAACGTGACGCCCTGGGTCCAGTAGCGGAATTCGAGGTTCTTCTCGATCCCGGTGTGCAGGTAGCCGATTCCGCACCGGGCCTCGGTGACGGTCTCGCCCTCGATCTCGAGGATCAGCCGCAGCACGCCGTGAGTGGACGGATGCTGGGGGCCCATGTTGACGACGATGCGCTCGCCTGGATCAGCGTTGCGGGCGGCCTGGACGACGTTGTCCCAGTCCTGGCCGCCGGTGACGACGAGCGTTTCCGTTTTCGACATCAGTTGTAGCCCCTGCGCTCGTCGGGCGGCGGTATCTGCGCGCCCTTGTATTCGACCGGGATGCCGCCCAGCGGATAGTCCTTGCGTTGCGGATGCCCCTGCCAGTCGTCGGGCATCTCGATCCGCGCGAGCGACGGATGCCCGTCGAAGATGATCCCGAAGAAGTCGTAGGTCTCGCGTTCGTGCCAGTCGTTGGTCGGGTAAATGCCGTAAAGCGTCGGGATGTGCGGATCACCATCCGGCGCAGACACTTCCAGCCGGATCCGGCGATTGTGGGTGATCGATTGCAGCGGGTAGACGGCATGCAGTTCCCGGTCGGCCGCGTGCGGGTAGTGCACACCGCTGACGCCCAGGCACAGCTCGAAACGTAGCTCCGGATCGTCGCGCAGACGCTGGGCGACCTGCGGCAGCAGGTCCCGGCGCACATGCAGCGTGAGTTCGCCGCGATCCACCACGACCGTCTCAATCGCGTCGTCCGGGACGCCCGTGCGCGTCAGCGCGGCGGCGAGGTTGTCGACGACCTCGTCGAAGTAACCGCCGTATGGCCGGGGGCTGCTACCCGGGAGCGCGACCTCGCGCACCAGCCGCCCGTATCCGGATGTGTCCCCGGAGCCGGTGACACCGAACATCCCGCGGCGAACGTTAATCACTTCCGTTCCGGCGGCTCCGGCGGCATCGGTGTTCTGGGTGGCTGCTTGTTTCGGGTCGTGATCCGGTGAGCTCATCGCAGCAGGCCACGCATCTCGATCGTCGGCCTGACCCCCAGCGCTGCTTGCTCGGCTTCGGCGATGGCGGTTTCCCGGTTGACGCCCAGCGGCATTTCCTGAATCTTCTCGTGCAGCTTGAGGATTGCGTTCAGCAGCATCTCAGGGCGGGGCGGGCAGCCGGGGAGATAGATGTCGACCGGAACGATGTGGTCCACGCCCTGCACGATCGCGTAGTTGTTGAACATCCCGCCGGACGACGCGCATACCCCCATGGCGAGCACCCACTTCGGCTCTGCCATCTGGTCGTAGATCTGACGCAACACCGGCGCCATCTTCTGGCTGACCCGTCCGGCCACGATCATCAGGTCGGCCTGCCGCGGTGTCGCCGAGAAGCGTTCCATCCCGAATCGGGCGATGTCGAACCTTGGTCCTGCGGTTGCCATCATCTCGATGGCGCAGCACGCCAGGCCGAACGTCGCCGGCCACAGCGAGTTCTTGCGGACGTAGCCGGCCACCACCTCGACCGTCGACAGCAGGATGCCGCCGGGTAGTTGTTCTTCTATGCCCACGACTTACCTCAATCCCACGTCAGGCCGCCGCGGCGCCACACATACGCGTAGGCCACGAAAACCGTGAGCATGAACACCACCATTTCGACGAGCGCGAACGTCCCGAGCGCGTCGTAACTGACCGCCCAGGGATACAAGAACACAATTTCGATGTCGAAGACGATAAACAACATTGCGGTCAGGTAATACTTCACCGGGAACCGCTGCCCGGCAGTCGCGTGCGGGCCGCTGACCGGGGTCGCGGTGGGCTCGATTCCGCACTCGTAGGCGGCGAGCTTGGACTTGTTGTACCGGGATGGGCCGGCCAGGCTCGCGATCACGACCGAGCCGATCGCAAACGCTGCGCCGATCGCTGCTAGCACCAGGATGGGTGTGTACGCGTTCAATTCGCTCCGTCATCCGTCGTACGGGGCCGCCAGTTCGGCAGCCGGGCGGTGGCTGGGCTGCTGTGACGGAACGGGTCTGTTTCCCGTCACAGTGACCTTAAACATAGCGTCGCGATGGTCGGCGCGCTTGCCCGGGGTGATGCTATCCCTCCGGTTGTAGTTTAGTCGCGTCCGAGCGCGTTCTCGAGGCGCGCTAACCGATGCCGTGTGACGGACGGCGGAGCCGCACGAGCCGTTTCGGATCAGATTTCCAGGAGGCCTCAAAGCATTTGGCCGGTGGTGCAGCTACGCATTGACGTCGCCGCAGTGTTTCCGTATCGCCGCAGGTGAGGGCGGCAACAGAGTCCAATTCTTTGCGCGCCGCCAATCTGTTCGCGCGCCGGCAACCGTGGTTAGCCGAGGCTAAGCAGCGGGTGCCCGCAACAATCCGAGCACGGTGCGCCCCAGCACAATGGGGTCGAGCGGATGAGACACCACGCCTTCGGCGCGGGACCAGTTCGCCAGCCACGCATCGTCGGGTCGACCGGTGAGCACCACGATCGGTGGGCACGTCGCAAGCTCGTCCTTGAGTTGTTTGGCGATGCCCATGCCGCCGGTGGGCGTGGCCTCTCCGTCCAGAATGGCCAAGTCGATGCCACCCGCATCCATCGTGCGAATCACCACCGGGCCGGTAGCGACCTCGACGTAGTTCAACTCGGGTAGATCAGGATGCAGGTGCTTGCCCAGCGCCCGCATCACTGCTTCGCGGGTCGCGACGTTGCTGCTGTAGACGAGGATCCGCAGGGCGATTGTGGACTCGGGCACATTGCAGATGCTACTGGTAACCACCCGATCTCACCGGGGTACCCGCGCGAATGCGGTTTCTGCGGCCACCGTCGCCGTCGCTCCCAATAATGCCGAGCCTGTTCCGGCCCAGATTGAAGCGGGATCGGTCGACGTCGGTTTGGCGCGCGAAGTCCGCTCGAAGATCGGCGGCCTTGCCTTCGGTGGAGTGCGCCGCGGTGCCGACGACGCTGATATCGGGGAGGCGCTCGACCTCGTCTATCTGGTTCGACCTCGTCTATCTGCTGTCGTATCCGGGGTGGGCAACCGCTAGCCGGTGTCGCACCAGGGCCCGCAGGCAACGGGTGAGGTCGGCTTCTCCGGGTTGCGGGCCTTCCGCCCGGATGGCCGCGGCAAGCGCGGCCTCGTCGGCGAAGCCCAGGCCGGCCAGCGCCGCCCTGGTATCCGACTCACCTGTATCGAGCAGCTCGCGCTCGACGATGCGCAACGCGTTGGCTGCCACCCTGGCGTGGAAATCGACCTGACCGGTGGTGGCCCCCCGGACGTCGGATTCGAGGAATTCTGCAGCCGCCGCGACCAATTCGGCCGCGGTCGGCCGCCCGTGCAACGAGACGGATTGTCCGGCCGTGCCCTGAGCTGCAGCAGCTACCTCGTCGTCGCGCGGCACGCCCAGCAGGTCGAGTAGATCCCACTCGGTCTCGCAGACTCGACGCCCGATTGCCGCCAGTTCCACCGATCGGGCCTGCCCGCTCAAGTGCCGTTCGGCCTGGTATCGGCAGATGACGCCCCAGCGCAGCGTGGCCAGCACCAGCCACCAGCGAAAGTCCACCAGGTCGACGGAGGTGCCGCTGGCCTCCGCGTAGGCGGCAAGGAACTCCTCGATGCTGCCCAGCCCACCTGCCCCTAACCTGGCCGGGGCGCCGAAGCGCCATGCCCGGACGCAGAACCAGGCCAGGTCTTCGTATGCCTCTCCGACGTGCACCAGTTCCCAGTCCAGAACGGCGGCAAGGTCGGGTCCGTGAGTCATGTCGATGATCAGGTTTCCCATCCGGAAGTCGCCGTGCACCAGGACCACCGGGGCCGGCTCGGATGCGTGCGGGCGATTGGCCTTGAGCCAGCGGAACGCCCATTCGAAGGTGGCGGTGGTGTCGCCCATGGCATCGAGCCGATCGCGCCATTCGGCAAGTTGGTCCTGGCGGGCGAGGCTGGGATCCTGCACCCGCCCGACATCGGCCCGGTGAATGGCGGCGAGCGCTTGCGCGCACTGGCTCAGCAAACCGGCGCGGCGCGCTGGCGCACCGGCACCGTCGAGCTGACGCTGGATGCGCCGGACGATGGTCTCGCCGCCGATCTCGTTGCAGATCAAAAAGGGATTGCCCAGTGCAGCAGGCGAATTGTTGGCGACCAAGATGCGGGGGACTGGTGCGCCTGCCGCCGCGGCGGCAGCCTGCGCGCGCGCCTCGAGCTCCATGCTGGCGTGCACGTCGTCGGGGGGGCCGGTGCGTAGGATCAGCGACCGGCGTTGCCCTGCCGTGACGGCCTCGAACGCCCATGTGGTTCTGCTTGCGCCACCGGTGAGTGCGCGCAGATTCTCGATCCTGACGCCGGTGCCCAGCGTCGTCTCAAGCACCCCGGCCAGACCGGCGGATAACTGTGCTGGCTCTTTGGCGACCGTCACTTGTGACCAAAGTCGAACAGCCGCTGCGCGACCCGCCGAATCTGGATTTCCTCGGCGCCCTCCGTGATTCGGTAGCGGCGGTGGTGCCGGTAGATGTGTTCGAACGGCTCGTGCCGGCTGTAACCGAGACCGCCGAAGATCTGCATCGCGCGGTCGGCTGCGTCGCAGACCAGCCTGTTGGCGCGGTAGTTGGCCATCGACACCTTGTCGGAAACCTCCATGTGGTGATCACGATCCAGGTGCCAGGCCGCGTATTGGACCAGCAGCCGCACCATTTGGGCTTCGGTCTGCAACTCGGCAAGTGGCCATTGCACGGCCTGGTTGACCGACAGTGGCTTGCCGAACACCCTACGCTTGCCGGCGTAGTCCGCAGCGCGGTCGATGCAGTATTGCGCTGCGCCCAGACTGCTGGCGGCCTGCCGAATCCGGTTCTCGTGCAGGAACGTTTGTGCGACCTCCAGGCCGCGGTCCACCTCTCCCAGTACCGCGTCGGCGGGCACCCGCACGTCGGTCAACTCGACTTCGCCGTGATCGGTCGGCATGTTGAACGTCCACCAGTAATACGGGACGCTGAATCCAGGGGTTTCGGTTGGGACCAGAAACGCGGTGATGCCCCGGGCTTGCCCCGGCTCGCCAGAGGTGCGGGCGAAGATCAAATCGTGGGTCGCGCGGTGAACGCCGGTGTTGAACCGCTTGGAACCGTTGATCACCCAGTCGTCGCCGTCAAGTTTGGCAGCCGTTTCCAGCCAGGTCGCATCGGAGCCGTGCTGCGGTTCGGTAAGGCCGAAGGCCATCGACCGCTCCCCGGTGATGAGCGCCTCTGACCAGTCGCGGCGTTGTGCGTCGGTGCCGAAGCGCTCCATCATGATCACCTGCGGGAAGTTCCCCACGATCGACGATTCGTTCTGCAAGTCGTTGTGCAGACCAAGTCCTTTGTGCGCCAGGTGCTCCCGGATGATGGCCATGTCGACGTTGGTACCGTCGCGGCCGCCCAGCGATGCCGGCAATCCGTACCGCAGCCAGCCCGCCCTGTCGGCGCGCCTGCGCATCTCGGCGAGCAGATCCTCCCACTCCCGCGACGGGATGCCGTCATTGTCCCAGTCGGTGCGGGCATTCTCCCGACGCTGATCGAAGTACTGCATGTTCTCGGCCTGCAATGGCGCTATCTCGCGCTCGATGAACGTGTCCATCTCGGCGAGAACTCCCGGAAGATGTTCTGGCAGAGTGAAATCCATGACCAGCTCCTTTATCTGCCGTACAGGGTTTTCTTCCAAATGGTTGACAATGTGGCGATGGCATCATCGTCGCTCATGCTGACCCCAACGCTGCCAAGGCCCGAAGCGCCGACGAATACCGTGGTGAAGTTCTCGAACAGCAGCGCAATGGCCGCCGCGGTGTGCTCCGGATTGAGCTCGGGTCCGTAGCCCTGCTGCTGGGCCCGGCGGACCGAGGCTGCCACGATGTCCACGCCGAACCGCCGAAATTCGTTCTGGACAGTGGCGAAACGACGCTGGGTGGCGGCCAGCTGGGCGACGGCGATCATGATGCCGATGTTCTGCTTGAAGATGTTCCAGTACCCGGTGACCACCGAGGTGAAGAACGCCTCGTCTGTCGGCGAGTCCGGCAGCTGCAGGCTCAACCCGGACGGCGTCAGGACATTGTGCAGAAAGGACTCCGCCAGGGCGGCCAACAGATCTTCTTTGTCGGTGAAGTACCGATAGAACACCGCCGGCGACTTTCCGGCCGCGGACGTGATGTCGGCCAGGGTAGTGCCGTGAAAGCCCCTTTCGGCGAACAGTTTGCGCGCGGACTTCTCGAGGGCATCCCGGGTCTGTCGACCTTTGGTGGTCAGCGCCCGCGTTGGTTCCCCCGATGGGCTGGATGCCGGCATCAGCCCGTGATCCGGTCGCCCGCGCGCAACAGCGCGCTCGGAAGATCGTGGCCCATCAGCGATTTCGCCACTTCCGCCGCGGCGATGGCCGCCTGCAGGTCGACGTCGACATCGATATCGCTGTCCCGCAGCAGGTAGACCAGATCCTCGGTGGCGATGTTGCCGGTCGCGCCCGGTGCGAACGGGCAGCCGCCCAGCCCGCCAACCGAGGCGTCCAGTCGGTTGACCCCGGACCGGACCGCCGCATACGCGCTGGCCAGTCCGGCGCCGCGGGTGTTGTGGAAATGTCCGCCCAGTGGGAGATCGCCGATCACCGGACGCAGCGCTGTAATCAGCGAGCTCACCCTGCCCGGCGTGGCGGTGCCGATGGTGTCGGCGATCGAGAACCGGTCAACGCCACGGTCACGGGCGGCGGTGGCGATGTCGAGCACCCGTTGGGGTGGGGTGGGCCCCTCGAATGGGCAGTCCCACGCGGTGGCGACGACAACCTCGACCGTGACGTCACTGCCGTGTGCAATGGCGACTATGTCGTCGATCTGAGCGATGGCCTGCGCACTGCTGCGCCCGACGTTGGCGTTGCTGAATGTGTCGCTGGTCGACACCACGTACTCAATTGATCGCAGTCCCGCCGCGATGGCCCGCTTGGCGCCGTTGGGACTGGCCACCAGGGCGGAGAACTCGATGTCGGGGTAGTCGTGCAGCTTCGCGGCAAGTTCTGCGGCGTCGGCCATCGACGGCACTTTCGACGGGGATACGAACGCCGTGGCCTCCACCTCGCGCACTCCGGTGGCGGCCACGGCGGCCAGCAGTTCCAGCTTGGCCGACAACGGGATTGGCTTTTCGATCTGCAGTCCGTCGCGCAGTGACACCTCACGAATGTCGACGTGCCGTTGCTGGTTCTCGTTCACAGCACCTCCGCCGCCCGCCATTCGGCGAGCTGTTCGGCGGTCTTGCCGAGCAGCCCGACATACACGTCGTCGTTGTGCTGCCCCGGACGGGCCGGGCCGGCGTTTCGGACGCCGCCCGGGGATTCCGAGAGCACCGGCACCACGCCCGGCCCCAAAACGTTGCGCCCGACTCGTTCTTCATAGTGTTCGACCAGCATGCCGCGAGCCCGCAGTTGTGGGTCGTTGACCACCTCGGCGACGGTGTTGATCGGTCCCGCGATCACGCCCGCGGCGCTGAGCGTTTCGATGATCTCGCCGGGTTGCCGCTGCACCGCCCAGGCGCCGATGATCTTGTCGAGTTCGTCTTGGTTGCTGCCACGCGCGACGTGCGTGGCGAATCGTTCATCGGTGGCCAGCTCCGGGCGGCCCATCGCCGCGCACAGCCGAACGAACACCGTGTTCTGGTTGGCGGCGATCACTACCCAGGAACCGTCGGCGCTTGGGTAGATGTTGGACGGCGCGATGCCCTCTAGTCGGGTGCCCGAGGGTCCACGCACCACGCCGGTCAAGTCGTAATCGGGGATGGTGGATTCCTGCACGGCCAGACATGCTTCAGTCAGAGCGACATCGACCACCTGGCCCCGCCCGGTCACGCTGCGACGGTACAGGGCGGCTAACGCGCCCTGGGCGCCGAACATGCCGGCCAGGCTGTCTCCCAGCGACAACGCCAGCCGCGGCGGCGGTCCGCCCGGGAAGCCGTTGAGGTGTCGCAGCCCGCTGGCCGCTTCGGCCACCGAGGCATAACCGGCCTTGTGCGCGTCGGGCCCGGTCTGACCGTAGCCGGAAACCCGGACCAGGATGATCCCCGCGTTGCGTTCGCTGAGCACGTCGTAGCCCAGGTTCCATTTCTCCAGTGTGCCCGGACGGAAGTTCTCCACCACGATGTCGGATTTCTCGACGAGATCCAGGAACAGCTCCCGGCCGGCTGGCCGGCGCAGGTCGAGTGTGATCGCCCTCTTGTTGCGCGCATGCACGGTCCAGAACACATGCTGCCCATCGATTTCTGCCTGGCCCCAGGTCCGTAACGGGTCAGGAACGCCGGGCGGTTCCACTTTGATGATGTCGGCGCCCATGTCGCCGAGCAGCCGGCCGGCGAACGGGCCGGCGATCAACGTGCCCAGTTCGAGCACCCGGATACCGGAAAGTGGGCCGCTAGTACCTATGCGCGGCTCTCCCCCGCAAGCGGGAGGTGCCCCCACCTCATCGCTTCGCTCTGCATCGTCGCCGGCGGTGGCTGTCATCCGGCCTCGGCGAAGTCGTGGCGGACCAGCCAGTCGCTGACGATGTCGACCGCCTGCCGCAGCTTGTCGCGTTGGTCGGGTCCGGCGTAATAGTGGGTCGCGCCAGGAATTTCATACAGCTCTTTGTCGGGGTGCCCGATCGCTTCGTAAAGCCGCCGGGTGTGGCTCGGTGTGCAGGCGTCGTCCGCGAGGTTCCCGATCACCAGCGCCGGGACGGCGATATCGGGCCCGCAGTCCACCCCGTCACCACGGGCGTCGTCGTAACTCCACTGCGAGAGCCAGCCACGCAGCGTCGAGAAGCGAGCCAGCCCAACCGGGCTCATGTTCACCAGTTCAGGATCACCCAGGTAGCAGGTTCCCGGGATGCGTTCGTTGGGATCGACGGCAGGATCCAGCCAGCGCGGATCGGCCATTGTGCCGTGCACTACGAATCCGAACTCGGCATCGGGGCGGGCGCTGGCCCTCAATTCGGCGAGCTTTCCGCGAACCCAGGCGGTGATGCGGCGGTTGCGGTCGATCTGTGCCTGGCGGTACCGGGCCAGGAATTCCTGGCTGTAGGGCGGTTGGTTGGGGTTGTCGGGGTTGTACAGGTCCAGTTCCGGATCGCGCTTGGTGGGATCGGATTCGTCGAGGATGGAAGCGTCCAGCCATTCGGTCAACGTGCCGTGCCGGCTGATGTGCGCGGCGAGCAGCATGATGCCGTCGGCAGCAGGCAGCTCCAGCGCGGTCAGGTCGGGGCCGTCGCCGGACGGGCTGGACGTGATGGTCGCGTGCTGTGCCTGCTGCTGGTACAGCACCGACAGGGAGCCTCCTCCGCTCCATCCGGCCAGCACCACCTTGTGATAGCCCAGGCGGTTTTTCGCGTCCTTGATGCACTCGCCGAGATCCTCGACCACCTTCTCCATCAGCAGCGCCGAATCCGTGCCGCGGAACCGGCTGTTGCAGTAGATGACGTGATGGCCGCCCCGGGCCAGCGCGTTGATCATCGGCAGATAGGCGCCGCCGCCGATCGGGTGCATGAAGACCAGCACCGTGTCCGACGGCTTGTCCTTCGGCTTGAGCAGATAGCTCTCCAGCACGGTGATCTCGGCCAGCCCACCATAGACATCCCGGACTTCGGAGACGTTCTGGAAGGCGACGAGATACGGGATTCGGTCGTATTCGTGTTTCCCCATGTCAGTGCTGTCCCAGGTCGTGGGCGAGAACTTCGGGCGACGGTGTCAATCGGCGGCGGGTGTCGACCGCGATGACCTGCCAGTCGACACGCGAGTGCTCTTCGAACTTGCGGCGGGCTCGTTCCCGCGCTTTCTCCGGCGCGCCGTGGTGAACCCCTTGTGGCGCATGCGAGATCAGGCCGGGCGGCATCGGGATGCCGTAAAGCGAGCCACCGTGGAAGAACGCGATCTCGTCGTAGTCGACATTGCGGTGATACCAAGGCGTGCGCTCGGTGCCGGGCACGCCCTCGGCCGGTTTCGGCAGGAAGTTCAGCACGTAGACACCGCTGGCCTGCATGAACAGATGCACGCTCGCTGGCAGGTGGACGCTGTCGGAGGCGATCACGTTGTAGTCGGCAATATTGAAGGTGAAGGCGAAGTTGTCGCCGCGCCAGCCCTCGACGTCAATCGGATTGTGTCGGTAGTACAGCCTCGTCGGTCCGCCTTCGTGGATGAGTCGGACCTCGTACTCGTCGCGCCCGTCATCATCTATAGGCGCCGGCTCGGGAATTGTGGCCTGCGACGGGTCGAACGGGAAATGCCGACCCAAAGGGCCTGGGGGAGGGGTGCGGAATTCGTCACTGGCCTCGATCATCAGCAACGAGGTATCACTCTCGGGTATCTGGCGCCAGGTGCACGCCTTCGGGATGTAGACCCAGTCACCCTCGCGGTAGCGCAGCGGCCCGAACTCGGTCTCTAGCAGTCCTGCGCCACGGTGCACGAAGCACAGCAGGTCCCCGTCCACATGCCGGGTATAGAACGGCATCGGCTCGTGGCGACGGCTCAGCAGAACCCGGCAGTCCTCGTTGCTGAACATCAACAGCGGTCCGCCGTCGGCCTCGGTGGTGTCGCTGGGTTTGAGTTCGCTGGACAGCACGTCGATCGGGCGGAGCGGGCCGACCGAGCGGTAGGCGGTGGGGTCGTGACGGCGGTAGATGTTGGCGGTCCGGCCGGTGAATCCGCCGCGGCCCAGCTCGTCGTCCTTGAGTCCATCAAGATCGGCATGGAGCCGGCGTGGCGTCTTTCCTTTTCGCAGGTGGATGAACGACTCCATGGTGCGGCTCCCGGGGGTTCAGCAACTAAAATGAAAGTAATATTACTTTTTGTTTTAGGTCGCGCACAAGAGCGCCGCGACGTCTCGCGGCTGATGTGCTGGCCGCGGTAATCACATCCGCCACACGCCTCTCTCCACGAGGCGGCACGCTCTTTGCCCGACTCGCAGCGACTGTTTCGGTGGGCCCAAACTCGGCATGCCCGGTGTCGCTCAGGGGCGGGCAAACATCGGACCCCGTGTCCGGCGCGAGGCCCCTTCTCCGCTGAGCGTTAAGCGCGGACACGTAGGACGACTTTTCCCTTTGCGGTGCGATTCTCCAGGGAGCCGACGGCGGCGGCCGCCGCCTCCAGCGGGTAGACGTCGGGCTCCGGGGGGGCGAGCTGGCCCGAGGTGAGCAGTCGCTCGATCGCGGACCACTGCTCGGCCAGCGCGCCGGAGTGCGATAGCGTCCAGGCGCCCCAGCCAACACCGACCACGTCAATGTTGTTGAGCAGCAGCCGGTTCACTTTCACGGTGGGGATCTCGCCGCCGGTGAAGCCGATGACCAGCAGGCGTCCCCCCGGGGCAAGCGAGCGAAGCGAATCGGTGAACCGGTCGCCGCCGACCGGGTCGACGACGATGTCGACGCCGCGACCGCCAGTCAACTCCTTGACCGCATCCTTGAAACCCTCGGATAGCACCACATCGGTGGCGCCGGCCGCCGTGGCGATCTCGCCTTTCTCTTTGGTGCTGACCACCGCGATGATGCGGGATGCGCCGAGCACCGACGCCAGCCGCAGCGTCGATGTCCCGATGCCGCCGGCCGCCCCGTGCACCAGCATCGACTCGCCCTGTTGCAGGCGGCCGCGGACGTTCAGCGCGAAGTACATCGTCAGGTCGTTGAACAACAGGCCGGCGCCCGCCTCGAAACTCACGTTGTCGGGCAGCTTGAACACCCGGTCGGGTGACAAGACCGCAACCTCGGCCATGCCGCCGGTGAGCATCGTCAGCCCGACAACCCGGTCGCCGGGACGCACGTGCGCGCCGTCCGGCGCCGACCGAACCACCCCGGCGATTTCGGCGCCCAGTACGAACGGCGGATCCGGCCGGTACTGATAGAGGCCGCGGGTCAGCAACGCGTCCGGGAATGCCGCCCCGGCGGCGTACACGTCGACCAGCACGCCGTCACCGGTAGGTTCGTCGACCTCGGCCAACTCGACCGCGTCTGGACCGTCTAGCCGAGTCACCCGTATCGCGCGCATGGTCGAACAGCCTACTGCCAGCTCAGAATCCGCCGGCGACGCGCACCACCGCGCGCCCGGTGAACTTCCCGTCGCGGACCTGGTCGATCACGCCGGTCACGGCTTTGCCGTCGCCAATATCCAAGTCGGTGGTGACCGCGGCCAGGTGACGCGGCCGCAACGAGTCACCCAGCAGTCCCCACAGCTTCCGGCGCTGCGCGATCGGCAACAACACGGAGTCCATCCCGAGCAGGGCGACGCCGCGCAGGATGAACGGCATCACCGTGGTCTTCAGTCCGGCACCTCCGGTCAGACCGCTGGCAGCGACTGCCCCGCCGTAGTCGACGGCGCTGAGCACGTCGGCCAGCGTCGCACCGCCCACGCAGTCCACCGCCCCGGCCCAGCGTGCCTTGTTCAGCGGCCGCGGCTTCGCTTCGGGATCGGCGGGCAGGCGCTCGATAACCTCCGCGGCACCAAGCTCTTTCAGCAGTTCGGCGGCCTTGCCCTTACCGGTGGACGCCACCACCTGGTACCCGGCGGCCGCCAACAGATCGACGCTGATCGAGCCGACACCGCCGGATGCGCCCGTGACGACGATGGCTCCGGCATCTGGTGCGATGCCCCAGTCGATCAAAGCTTGTACGCTCATCGCCGCGGTGAAGCCGGCGGTTCCGATCGCGGCGCCGTCGTGCGGGCTCAACGAGCCGAGGTGGACCACCTGATCGGCGGGCAGTCGCGCGTACTCGGCGTAGCCCCCGTGCTGGCCGGTGCCGATCAGGTAGCCGTGCGCCAGCACCTGGTCGCCGACGCTGAAGTCGGGTGACTTCGACGCGACGACTTCGCCGGTCAGGTCGATGCCGGGCACGACGGGATAGTTGCGCACCACGCCGCCGTTGGGCGTCAGCGCCAGCGCGTCCTTGTAGTTGACGCTCGAATAAAGCACCCGGATCGTCACGTCACCGGGCGGCAGGTCGGACAGGCTCAGTGTCTTGACCGATGCGGTTATCCGGTCACCGTCTTGGTTAGCTACCAGCGCACGGAAAGTGTCCACCAGTCAACGCTAGCCTTGACCGATACAGAGGTTTCCGCTCGGTCGCTTTTCAGTTGGCCGCATAGGCTTTGGAGCCATCCAGCTCCCCGGTCCCGGGGCCTTCGGGCCGCCGCGCGATCGGACCGAGGCGCTCGCGGTGTTGCGTGGGGCCGTCGAACTCGGTGTCGACCACATCGACACCGCCCAGTTCTACGGGCCGGACGTGTCCAACGAACTGATCCGCGAGGCCCTGCGCCCGTACCCGGCGGGCCTGGCTCTGGTTAGTAAGGTAGGCGCGCGCCGCGATGACAAGGGCGGTTGGCTGGCGATTGACGAGCCGGCCGACCTGCGCCGCGATATCGAGGCCAACGTGCGCGCTCTCGGCGTCGACCAGCTGGCGGCGGTCAATCTGCGGCTGGTGCGAAGCGACGGCCCGGACGAGTTGTTCGACGAGCAGCTATCGGTCATGATCGCCGCCCGCGAAGACGGATTGATTGGGGGAATCGGGCTGAGCAACGTGAGCCGTGAGCACCTGATACACGCGCTGGATCGCACCGAAATCGCATGCGTGCAGAACGCTTTCAGCCTCGTCGATCGCTCGTCGGAGCCCGTGCTGCGGGAGTGCACGGCGCGCGGCATCGCGTTCGTCCCGTTCTTTGCGCTGAGGTCGCCGTTTGCGCCGCCCGATCAGGTGCTGGGACAGGACGCGGTGGTGCGGGCCGCAGCGCGGCTGGGCCACACCCCGGCACAGGTCGCGTCGGCGTGGACGCTCAGTGCGGCACCCAACGTGCTGATGATCCCCGGCACCTCGTCCGTGCGGCACCTGGAGGAGAACCTGGCGGTCGCCGATGTCGAGCTCGACGACGACACCCGCGAGCTGCTGAACGCGGTCGCCGCCTAACCTAGGTGCCGAACGGTGGGAACAGCGCCAGCGCGTTGGTCCGGTCTAGCGGCTGGCTACGCCGGCAGATGACAGGGCGGGGACGGTATCTTCGCGGCGCAGCAACGACTGGCCGGCCGCCCTGAACTGGGCCAGCTTGTCGATGATGCGCATACCCTGGGGCGTGTGACCCCAGATGCTGATTCCCTGATAGCTCGCCGGCTCCCACGTTTTCTCATCGACGACAATGGGATTCCACCCTACTTCCCATTCGAATCCCGACGGCGTCATGGCGTAGTACGAGAGTTCGCGGTCGTTGGTGTGCTGTCCGACGCTGAGTGCCATCTGAAAACCCAGCTCTTCGACGCGCTGATACGACGCGGTCAGGTCGTCGAGATCGGCGACCTCAATGTTGAGGTGCTGGACACGGGTGCGAATGGGGTTGATCGGTAGCCGGTTCACGGCCGCGATCGCCACCGAGTGGTGACGCTGATTGACCCGCAGAAAGCGGATCTTGAATTTCATGCCGCTGATGGTCTCGTCGATATAGTCGCTGAGCCGCGCGTCGAATACCGTGCGGTAGTAGCCGTGCAACTGGTCTGGCTTCTTCGACGTGACGGCGACATGGCCGATGCCATTGTCGCCGGTGACGAACCCGCCGCGCACCGCCATGTCGGTCGGCTTGGTGCCGCACCGCGCCCCGGTGAAGATCTCCTGAGCGAGTCCGTTCGGCCCGGGAAAACGCGCGATCCGTTCTACCCCGCGCAGCGCGGCCTCCTCGGCGGTGCCTTCGGTGATAGGCACGCCATGCCGGTGCACCCGGGTGATGATCTCGTCGAATGTGCCTTGGTTGTCGAGTTGCCACCCCAGCGCGATGACGTCCTCGGCCGGGCCGCGCTGTAACAGGAATCGGCATTCGTTGTCGTCGAGACGGAACCGCATGACCTCGGGCAGCGCCTCGTCGACGTGCAGGCCAATGGCGTCGCGGCCGAAGCGGCGCCAATCGGCGAACCTGTTCGTCTCAATCACGATATAGCCGAGATGGATGGCGCCGAATATCGTGGCAGAACGGGTAACGGGCGTTGTCATGAGACGAAACCCGATCGCCCTGCGAGGAATTCGCAGACCAGCTGGTTGAACAGCTCGGCGCGTTCCCACTGCATCCAATGTCCGGTGTGCGAGGTCATGATCAACTCTGCGTTGGGCATCAAGTTGAGCAGCATCGGCCCACCGGTTGGACGATTGACCTTGTCGTCGCGACCCCACAGCACCAGAGTCGGCGTGGTCAGTTCCTTGAGGCGCTTGTCCCGAGTGAGATCCATCCGCCACAGCGTGCGTGGGGCTGTCGGCCCGGAAGGTCTGCGCAATGGCGGATTTGCCAGCACCTCGGGGTCTATCGAGGCCGCATACCGCAGGTCTATCAAGTCGTCGGGGACCGAGGCGCCGTCGTAAACCAGATAGTTGCGGATGAAGGTCGCCAGCTTCTCGCGGCTGGGGCCGTTGGGGCCGCTGTAGTACGACAGCAGGCTTTTCAGTCCGGCGGTCGGCACACCCCTCGTGGTTCCGATGCCGCCAGGACCCATCAACACCAGCTTGCGCACCCGGTCCCTATTGTCGAGCGCCAGCCGCAGTGCGGCGGCGCCACCATAGGAGTTGCCGACCAAATGTGCGGCATCGGTGCCGAGCTCATCGAGCAGACCGCGCACCATGGTGGCCAGGTATCCGAACGGATCGGACTGGTCGATGCCTTTGGCCGAGCGACCGTAACCGGGCATATCGGGAACGATCACCCGGAACTGCCGGGCGAGCGCCTCGATGTTGCGCGAGTAGTTGGACACCCCGGACGCACCGGGCCCGCCCCCGTGCAGCATCACAACGGGTGGCCCGCTACCGGCCTCGGCGATGAAGATCGGTTTGCCGGAGACCATCACGGTGCGTTCGGTCAGTGCGGTGGTGGTCATTCGGTTGCTCCAATCATAGATACGGTTCGACTGCTAAACCCGGCGGGTGGCGGCGGCAGCGGTTGCCCGGATTCCGCTGCTGCATAGATGAATCCGTCCGGACGCAACACCACGGCGGTCGCATTCTTCTGCCGGAGCCAACGCAGCAAGGTGCCGTCGACCTCACGAATCGTGTTGATGTGCGGATCTGAACCGGGCCGGCACACTCTGAGTGCCGGAACGCCCAGCGCTTGCCAGGCCCGGCAGCCTGACGGGGACTCCCCGGTGTACAACAATGTCCACCGGTTGCTGAGCATGTCGTCGAGACGGACAGTGGCCCCGCTGGCGTCGGTTACCCACGGCTGCGGAATCTGCCAGCCCGCCGCGCGGTGACCCGTGGCCAGGAAGCCGTCCCGGTACCGCGGCTGGGGTATCCACATCAATTTCTGCATGCGTCGCGTCAGCGCGGGCATCCGCATCAGGATACGGCCGGACCGATTACGCAGGGCGGCAATAATTTTGTTCCGCTCGGTGATAATGCGGCCAACGAGAACCGCGCGGCGAGTCACATCGGCGACATGGGGTTTACGTTCTGCCTGGTATGAATCCAACAACGACTCCGGCGCTTGCCCATGGATGACGGCGGCCAGTTTCCAGCACAGGTTCGTCGCGTCGCGCACGCCCGCTGACATGCCTTGACCGATCCATGGCGGCATGGCGTGGGCGGCGTCGCCGGCCAACAAGACGCGCCCCACGCGCCAGCGGTCAGCGATGCGGACGTGATGGCAGTAGACCACGGCGCGCAATATCTTGACGTCGTCTTCGGTGATGCCCTGGGAGTTGAGGACATTCCAAATCTCTTCTTCCCGAACCAATTTCTGGTCATCCTCACCCGCCCGGGCCGGGTATTCCCAGCGGTGATGGCCGAGCGGCGTCGGGCAATCGACGGTGGGTCGGGCCGGGTTGCAGTGGAACCGCAACCGGTCGTGTGCGTCCCACTGCCGTACGACCTTGGTGTCGATCACGATCCATCGCTCGGCGTAAGTACTTCCTGAGTAACCGATCCCGAGTTGTCCACGGGTCGGCGATGAGCCGCCGTCGGCGGCAACGACGTACGACGCGCGCACGCACCGCACCGCATCCGTGCGCATGTCGGCCAGCATGAGCTCGACCCCATCATCCAAAGTCGACAACCGCAGGCATTCGTGCTCGAGCAGCACCTCGACATTGGGGAACCGGTCAACTCCGTCGCGCAGCACCTGATCCACCGCGGGCTGGTACAAGAACTGCTGTGGTGGGTGCCCCGTCAAGCGGGACTCGATCTTCATGTCGATAAAGGGCACGCCTTTGGCATCGACGAACGCGATCGGCCGATCGGGCAGCATGTCCTGCTGGAGCCGGTCCGCCAGACCGATCGACTGCCAGATGCGCATCACCTCGTCATCGGTCGAGATCGCTCGCGCCCTGCCGTAGATATCCGGATCGCGCTCGATGACCACCGTTTTCAGACCGAGCTGACCCAACAGGTTTGCCGCAGTGGCACCCGTCGGGCCGTAGCCGATGACCGCCACGTCGTAGTTCGAAGGCTCAGTCACTGGAATCTCTCATCTGCCGTAGCCCGCATCGGGCTTGTTCTGTAGTGATCGCTACGGTAGTGTAGTGATCACTACAGAGTCAAGACCCACCGTGAACGGAGATCGATGGCCGACTCAAAGGTCGACAAAGAGGCGCCGAAGCGTCGCCGGAGCCGGGCCGACGGAGAGTTATCGCGCGTTCGGATCCTGGATGCGGCCACCGAAATCGCAGCCGAACGCGGCTATGAGGGCACCAGCATCGCGCTGGTCAGCGCCAAATGCGGACTACCGGCCAGCTCCATCTATTGGCACTTCAAGGACAAGGACGACCTGCTTGCTGCCGTTATCGAGCGTAGTTTCAGCGGTTGGCTTTCGGCCTGGCAGATCCCGGAGCAGGACCGCCGAGACCACGATGCTCAAGAGCGGTTCGTGGCCCTGGCGGCCCAGGCCGCCAAAGCGCTGTCAGATTCGCCCGACTTCATCCGGCTCGGGCTGATGCTGGCACTCGAACGCCGGCCGACCGAACCCCGCGCCCGCACGATGTTCGTCCAGGTCCGCGCCCGGGCATTTGAACAGCTGAGGGACAACTGCCGGGAGTTCATGCCTGGCCTCACCGACGCGGACGTGCACCAGCTCGCGACGTTTGCGATGGCCGGCGCCGACGGCCTGTTCATCGCCAAGGAGATCGGCGGCGACGCGGTGGATCTCGTCGCCCTGTTCGAGTTGCACGGGCACGCGATCTACGACACCGCGCGCCGGCTCATCGAGCGACGGACGGTGCGATGACACTGGCGGTGGACGAGGTTGGTCAAGCCGCCGAGGCGTTGTATGCGGCGCAGACTGACCGGTCGCCAATCGCTCCCCTCACCCAGCGCTATCCCGGCCTCGATGTCGCCGACGCGTACGCCATCCAGCAGGTCAACCTCACGCGGCGGCTCTGCAGTGGACGCAGGTTGGTCGGGCACAAGATCGGATTGACCTCTGAACCGATGCGGACGCTGCTCGGTGTTCACGAACCCGACTTCGGCTACATCCTCGACGACATGGTGCTGGGCCGCGGCGAAGCCGTACCGGCGGATAGGTTCTGCGCACCCAGGGTCGAGCCCGAGGTCGCGTTCCTGCTGCGTCGGCCGTTGTATGGACCGGGGGTGACGGTTGACGGCGTACGAGCCGCAACTGAAGCGGTCGCCGTCGCGCTGGAGATCGTCGACAGCCGGATTGCCGATTGGGCGCTGTCGCTACCCGACACAGTCGCCGACAACGCCAGCTCGGGTGCCGTGGTTCTCGGCGCCTGGGTTCCTTACGACGAAGCTTTTGAAGGCCTTGACCTGGTCAACGCGCAAGCGTCGTTGTCGCTTAACGGAATTGAGATCGACTCTGGTGCAGGCTCGGCAGTGATGGGCGACCCGGCGGCAGCGGTAGCGTGGCTGGCCAACGCGCTGGCCCCCTTCGGCACCAAGATACTGCCCGGCCAGTTCGTCATGTCGGGGTCGTTCACCACCGCGGCATTCGTCCGCGCCGGCGACCATGCCGCCGCCACCATCAGCGGGTTGGGCACGGTGTCGGTCCGCTTTACCTGACAACTTTGACCGGTGCGTGCTACTTGAGCTCGGCGGACGACAGGCCGAGCAGGCGGCGGGCGACCACCAGCTGCTGGATCTGCTGGGTGCCCTCGAAGATGTCCATGATCTTCGAGTCGCGCGCCCACTTCTCCAGCAGGCTCTGCTCGGAATAACCAGTGGTGCCAGCCATTTCGACGGCCTTCAGGGTGATGTCGCTACCTACCCGGCCGGCCTTGGCCTTCGCCATGGAAGCCTCTTTGGAGTTGGGGATCTTGTTGTCGGCCTGCCATGCCGCGCGCAGGGTCAGCTGGTAGCTGGCCTCCCAGTCGGCTTCCATACGCAGGAATTCTGCCGCCGCGGCGCTTTGTGCGTGTGGAGGCCTGTCATACGAAATCTCCACACCGGCGTCGGTCAGGATCTTGCGCAGCTCTTCCAGCGTCGCCCGGGCAATCCCGACCGCCATGGCGGCAACTACTGGCCGGGTGTTGTCGAAGGTCTCCATCACCCCGGAGAAGCCTTTGCCTGATTCGATTTCGGGGTTACCCAGCAGGTTGTCCTTGGGAATGCGCGCGTTGTCGAACCGGATCGCCGCCGTGTCGGAGCCTTTGATGCCGAGCTTGTTCTCCAGCCGCTCGACGGTGACACCGGGATGTTCGCGCGGCACGATGAACGACTTGATCGCCGGGCGGCCCTGCGACTTGTCCAGCGTCGCCCACACCACGATGTGGGTGGCCCGCGAACCCGCGGTGACATAGATCTTTTCGCCGTTGATGACGTACTCGTCGCCGTCGAGCGTGGCGGTGGTGGTCACCGCGGCCGAGTCGGACCCGAACGACGGTTCGGTGATGGCCATCGCCGCCCAGACCCTGCCTAAACGGTTCAGCTGCTCGTCGGTGGCCACACCGGAGATCGCCGCGTTGCCCAGTCCTTGATAGGGCATCGACAGCAGCAGGGCGGCGTCACCCCAACTGGCCTCCAATGCCTGCAGCACCGCAGCCATGTTGGCGCCGTTGCGGTTTTCTTCGTTGCCTTCGCCGGCACGGAACGCCTCGGCTCCGGTGAGCCCCAGCGCATTGGACTCGGCGGCCCCGGAGAACAGGTTGGACAGCGTGTCCAGCTCCAGCGGGTAGGCGTGCTCCTTGAGGTCGTACTTGCGGGCGATTGGCCGCATCATCTCCGCGGCGCCCTGGTGCGTCTTGTCGATCACCGCTTGCATCTTGCGGGGTAGTTCCAGATTGATTGCCATGATTGGTCTTTCGCTAGATGACGACCGGGTTAGATAACGACTTAGATAACTACGACGCCCTCTGCGACGCCGATGGACCGCAGGTCGCGGTACCAGCGCTCGACGGGGTGTTCCTTCGTGAAGCCGTGGCCGCCGAGCAGTTGCACGCCGTCCAGGCCGATCTGCATGCCCTTGTCGGTGCCGAGTCGCTTGGCCAATGCCGCCTCACGGATGAACGGGAGGCCCTGCTCGGCCCGCGCCGCACCGCGCCAGGTGATGAGCCGCAGCCCGTCCAACTCGATAGCGATATTCGCGCACATGAACGCGACGGCCTGACGGCGGGCAATCGGCTCGCCGAAAGCCTCGCGTTCCTTCACATAGGGGATGACGTAGTCGAGCACCGCGTGCGACGTGCCGACCGCCAGCGCGGCCCAGCCCAGCCGGGACAGCGCGATCGCCTCCGAGTAATCGTCATCAGTAGCCTCGCCCTCACCCAGCCGGGCGCCCAACGGAACCGACACCCCGGAGAGCTCGAGCCGGCCCAAGGCCGCCGCGCGAATTCCCATGCTCGGATCTGCTTTGACCGTCAGGCCTTTGGCGGACGACTCGACGATGAACAGCGCCGGTTTGCCGTTCAGTTGCGCGCCGACGATGAACAGTTCGGCGTCGGCCGCGGCCGGGACCAGCGACTTGACGCCGTCGAGCCGGTAGCCGCTCGGTGTGCGCACCGCGGTGGTCTTGAGCCGGGTGGGGTCGAACAGCGGCTGCGGCTCGGCGATGGCCACACAGGCCTGTGGGACGTTTTGGCCGGCGAACTCGCCAAGGTAGGTGGCCTGCTGATCGGCGCTGCCCCAGTGGGTCAGCGCGGCGGCCACACCCCCCGGCGCCAGAATCGGCAGCGCCAGGCCCATGTCGCCATATGCCAGCGCCTCGGCCACCAGCACATTGGTCACGCTGGAGCGCTGCGCGGCGATGCCGTCGAGCTCCTCGGGAATGTTGATCGCGGTGATGCCCAATTCCGCCGCCTTGGCGATCAGATCGGGCGGATAGGTCGCCACCGCGTCGGCGTCGTGCGCCGCGGGCCTCAGTATCTCCTCGGCGAATTCCTCAAGGGTTTCGACGATCATCTTCTGCTCGTCGTCTGGCGTGAGGTCGTAGAAGTCCTTGCCGCTGGACTTGAGCCGGGCCGGTCCGCTGCGCAGATTCTGGACCTTTTTGAACTGACGGCTGGTGGCGCCCGCGGTGGAGAACATCGTCTTGACGCCGAAGCGCAAGCCCCGGTTGATCGGGTCGCGCAAGTTGTATTTGTCCAGGAACTCCTGGCCGACGACTGGGGTCAGCAGTGCCAGGGCGACGTCGACCCCGGTCCGTTTGTGCGGCTGCATGCCGACACCGGTGTCGCGGCCGCGCCGGCTGGCTCGTGAGCGGGGCTTTTTGGAGCTGGAAAGAATGTCAGTCATTTCAGCAGCCTCGGTCGATGGGGCATTGCGGATAAGATCCTATCTTACTCAAAAGTAAGATAACTAGAGCCGACGTGTTAACAAATTCACCCGGCAATGTTGCCGATGCTGTTGAGCACGTCGTCATGCAGCAGGCCGTTGGTCGCCACGGCGCTGCCCTGGTGCGGTCCGGCGGCGCCGTCCAAGCCGGTGAACTTCCCGCCCGCCTCGCGGACCAGAACGTCCAGCGCCGCGAGGTCCCACACCGACACCTCCGGCTCGGCGGCGATGTCGACGGCCCCCTCGGCAACCAGGCAATAGGACAGAAAGTCGCCATAGGCGCGCACCCGCCACACCGCGTCCGTCAGCTCGATAAAACGCTCGCGCACGCCCAGTTGTGCCCACCCCGACAGGCTGGAAAACGACAGGCTCGCCGAACCCAGCTCGGCCACCGAGGAAACCGACAGTCGGCGGGACGGGGTGCCGTCGACGGTCGCGAACGCGCCTTGGCCGCGCGCCGCCCACCACCGGCGCTGCAAAGCCGGCGCGCTCACGACACCGACCGTCGGCACACCGTCTTCCAGCAACGCGATCAGGCTCGCCCACACCGGCACCCCCCGCACGAAGTTCTTGGTTCCGTCGATCGGGTCGATGATCCATTGCCGGCCCTTGAATGTGGTGGTGCCGCCGAATTCCTCGCCGACGACGCTGTCGGCCGGCCGGTCGCGCTTCAGCACCTGGCGCACGTGGGTCTCGACCGCCCGGTCGGCGTCGGTCACCGGCGTCAGGTCCGGTTTGGTGTCGACACGCAGGTCGAGTGCGCCGAACCGGGCGCGAGTCAGCGCGTCCGCGCGGTCGGCCAGCGTCAATGCCAGCGCCAGATCGTCCTGAAGCATGCCAGCAGTCCTACCATGGCCGGGTGTGGGAATTTGGTCTGCTGCTCCTGCTGGTGGCGATTGCGGTGGGCTTGCTCGCCCAGCGCTTCCTCCCGCGCGGCCCGCGCGGCCCCCTGGCGAGCGGCACTCTGCTGGTAACCGGGGTCAGCCCGCGGCCAGACGCCGTCGGCGAGCAGTACGTCACAATCGCGGGTGTGCTCAACGGGCCCACTGTCAGTGAGCACGCCGTCTATCAGCGGATGGCAGTCAACGTCGATGCCTGGCCGGTGCTGGGCCAACTGTTTCCGGTGGTGTATTCCCCCAGAAATCCGGACAACTGGAAGTTCGCCCCGCCCGAGGTGTCTGCCGGCTAGCTTTCTGCCTTGCGTTCGCAAGGGTGAGTGGCATGCTCAGTGCATGGCAGGCAAGGACATCGATCGAATTCGGGCGCAGAGCGCCCTTGAAGTAATCAGGGAGCACCCCGTCCTGGCGCTCTTCGCGGCGTCGCCGGCGCTCGCACTGGTGGGTGTCATCTGGTGGCTCGCCGGTGGGGGCTGGGCCATCTTCGCGGCTGTCGTGTTGCTGCTCGCCGGCGCAGCCTTCATCGTCTACCGACGGTAAATCCGCGCTCAGCCGTGGCTGATGTGCAGCAACTTGGACAGGCTCGGTAGTTTGACGCGCGGCCGCCCGTGCGGCTCGCCGGCCTCGCGCTCAAAGCGATCGATGACCTCCCAGTGCGCGGAGGTGACTACCTTGGGCTGGCGGGCGGCCAGCCAATCGGCCAACCGATCCGCATGGTCGTCCGGGAAATCCGCAAGTTCGTTGGCCGCGGCCAGGTCGTCGATCAAGGTGTCGACTGTGTCCTGGGAATCCTTCTTATTGGTGCCGATGATCCCGGTCGGCCCGCGCTTGATCCATCCGACGACGTATTCGTTGCGGCTGCCGTGCACCCGGCCGTCGGTGTTGGGAATGGTCGCGGTCTTCTCGTCGAACGGCAGCCCCGGCGTGGGTACGCCTCGGTAACCGACCGACCGCACGACCAGCTGCGCGGGCAGCACCTCGCGCTCGCCGGTGTCCTTGGCCGACACCCACCCGCTGTCGTCGGTGACCAGTTCGTTGCGCCCGACCACGATGTGCTCTACCTTGCCGTCACCCTTGATCTCGATCGGCGATGTGAAGAACCGGAACACGATGCGGCGGTGTCCCGGACAGGGTTCGCGGTTCGCGTAGTCGCGCAAAACCTTGATGTTCAGGTTGGTTATTTTGCCCGCGGCGGCCGCGTCCTCGTCACTGATGCCCTCCAGGTGGGCGGGGTCGACGATCACGTCGACGCCCTCGAGGTCGGCAAGCTCACGCAACTCCATGGTGGTGAACGCGGTCTGCAGCGGCCCGCGCCGGCCCAGGATCACCACCTCCTCCACACCACGCGGGCGGAGCGATTCCAGCGCGTGATCGGCGATGTCGGTAGCTGCCAGCGCGTCCGGGTCGGTGATCAGAATGCGGGCGACGTCCAGTGCGACGTTGCCATTGCCGATGACGACCGCGCGAGCGCCCGACAGATCGGGCGTCATGTCCGCAAAATTCGGATGCGCGTTGTACCAGCCGACGAAATCGACGGCGGCAATACTGCCCGGCAGGTCCTCGCCGGGAATGTTGAGCGCGCGGTCAGACTGCGCCCCGACGGCATAGATCACAGCGTGATAGCGCTCGGCGAGTTCAGCCGGCGCGACGTGCTCGCCCACCACCACGTTGCCGAAGAAGCGAAAGCGCGGGTCGTCGGCGGTCTTTTCGAATTGTTTGCTGATCGACTTGATCTTGGGGTGATCCGGCGCCACACCCGAGCGCACCAGTCCCCACGGGGTCGGCAGCATCTCCAGCATGTCGACGGCGACGTCGATCTCGTCGGAAGCGTCGGCGGCTTTCAGCAACGATGCCGCGGCGAAAAACCCCGACGGCCCGGAACCGACTACGGCGACGTGATATGGGCGCATCCTCAAGCCTTCTCTTCGTGCCCGGCTGCGCGCGGGGGGCTGTCGCTCGCAGTCGCGCGGTGCACACGATGGTCAACTGATGCTAAACGTTGATGCCGGTAACGTGGGCGCCTGTGGAACCCGACCGTCTAGCAGACATCGCCGCGCTCGACTCCAGCCTGACCACGGTGGAGCGGGTGCTCGATGTCGACGGTCTGCGCAGCCGCATCGAGAAGCTCGAACACGAGGCGTCCGATCCGAAACTGTGGGACGACCAGGCCAATGCGCAGCGGGTGACCAGTCAGCTCTCCCACACCCAGGGCGAGCTGCGCCGCATCGAGGAGTTACGTCAGCGCGTCGACGACCTGCCGGTGCTCTACGAGATGGCAGCCGAGGAGGATGGTGCGGCTGCCGCCGACGCGCTCGCCGAGGCCGACGCCGAACTCAAGGCCCTGAGCGCCGACATCGAAGCCGCCGAGGTACGCACGCTGCTCTCGGGTGAGTACGACGAGCGTGAGGCATTGCTCACCATCCGTTCCGGTGCAGGCGGGGTGGACGCCGCCGATTGGGCCGAGATGCTGATGCGGATGTACATCCGATGGGCCGAACAACACAAATACAGCGTCGAGGTGTTCGACACCTCCTACGCAGAAGAAGCCGGCATCAAAAGCGCCACCTTCGCCGTGCACGCACCGTTCGCCTACGGCACCTTGTCCGTCGAACAGGGCACGCACCGGCTCGTCCGGATCAGCCCGTTCGACAACCAGAGCCGGCGTCAGACGTCGTTCGCCGAAGTCGAGGTGCTTCCGGTGGTGGAGACCACCGATCACATCGACATTCCCGAAGGCGATGTGCGCGTCGACGTCTACCGCTCGAGCGGGCCCGGTGGCCAATCGGTGAACACCACCGACTCTGCGGTTCGGCTTACCCACATCCCGACGGGTATTGTCGTGACTTGCCAGAACGAGAAATCGCAACTGCAGAACAAAGTTTCGGCAATGCGAGTGCTTCAAGCAAAGCTGATGGACCGCAAGCGTTTAGAAGAGCGCGCTGAGCTGGACGCGTTAAAGGGGGAGGGCGGCAGCTCCTGGGGCAACCAGATGCGCTCCTACGTACTGCACCCGTATCAGATGGTCAAGGATCTGCGAACCGAGTACGAGGTGGGCAATCCGGCGGCCGTTCTGGACGGAGACATCGACGGGTTCCTGGAAGCCGGGATCCGGTGGCGCAACAGAAAAGATGACGACTAACACCAGCCTGGTTGCGGGGAAATACTTTCTCGCCACCGCAATGACGCAACGCTGGCACGACTTCTGGCGTGGCGAAATCGGTCAATGGGTCATCACCCGCGGCCTGCACATCGTCATGCTGCTGATCGGTGCGGTGCTGGCGGTCCGCCTCGTCACCTGGGTGGCCGAACGCGTGACCCGGCGGCTCGACGTCGGCTTCGCCGAGAGCGACGCCCTGGTCCGCTCCGAGGCAACCAAGCACCGCCAGGCCGTGGCGTCGGTGATCCAGTGGGTGTCGATCGTTCTCATCGCCGTGTGGGTCATCGTTGAGATCGGCGACGTTCTGCGGTTCTCCCTGAGCGGGCTGGTCGCGCCCGCCGCGGTGCTGGGGGCCGCACTCGGCTTCGGCGCCCAGCAGCTGGTGAAGGATCTGCTTTCGGGCTTCTTCATCATCGTGGAGAAGCAGTACGGCTTCGGCGATCTGGTTGAGTTGACCATGGCGGGGGTCCCCGAAGCGCGCGGCACCGTGGAGGACGTGACGCTGCGGGTGACCAGGCTGCGCTCCTCGGATGGCGAGGTCTTCACCGTCCCCAACGGCCAGATCGTCAAGACGGTCAATCTCTCCAAGGACTGGGCTCGCGCGGTGGTGGACGTCCCGGTGTCGACCAGCGCCGACCTCAACCGCGTCAACGAAGTCTTGCGGCAGGAGTGCGAACACGCGCTGGATAACCCATTGCTGGGTGAGTTGCTGTTGGATGCACCCACTGTCATGGGCGTGGAAAGCATCGAACTCGAGACCGTCACCCTGCGCGTGGTGGCGCGCACGCTGCCCGGCAAACAGTTCGAGGCGGGCCGGCAGCTCCGGGAGCTGGTCATCCGGGCGCTCGCCCGCGCCGGCATCGTGACCGCGGCCGACGCCACGGTGGGGTTGGTCGAAGATCCGGCCGTCCCCGCCGCCAAGGCCGCGCTGGAACAGGCCGATGCGAAGACGCAGGAGGAAACCCACGAAAAGACCGCGGATTCGGTGGAGCGGCCGTGAAGTTCACGCTGAACATCCTCGAGAAGCACCGAGACGACGAGGAACGACGCTGGCCGAACTACGTCTTGGGCGGCCGGTTCCGCACCTCCACCCTGGCGCTGATCGTGGCGTTCCTGCTGGTGTGGTGGCTTTACGACACTTATCGCCCGCATCAGCCGACGAATTCTGGGCCGCCTCCCGCGCAGGTGGTGCCGCCGGGTTTCGTGCCCGACCCCAACTACACCTGGGTGCCCCGCACTCGGGTGGAGGAGCCTCCCACTACCACTTTCACGCCGACGACCACCACGGCGCCGTCAAGCATTGCCCCGCCGCCTGACACGACGACCAGCCCGCCACCGCTCGTGCTGCCGACGTTGCCGTGCCTCCCGCCGTTCTGCACTCCCAGCACGACACCGGCGCCCGAGCAACCGCCGCCGGGGCCCGCCCCGGCGCCCCCCGCCCGCTGATCTTCGCGGACCAGGAAAATTGACGGCTAGACTGGCGTGCCGTGATGATCACCCTGGACCATGTCAGTAAGCAGTACAAGTCGTCGGCTCGTCCGGCGCTGGACGATGTCAACGTCAAGATCGACAAGGGTGAGTTCGTCTTCCTGATCGGCCCGTCGGGTTCGGGCAAATCGACGTTCATGCGACTGTTGCTGGGCGCGGAGAATCCGACCACCGGCGACGTCCGGGTGTCGAAGTTTCATGTCAACAAACTGCCTGGTCGGCACGTGCCGAAGCTGCGCCAGGTGATCGGCTGCGTATTCCAGGACTTTCGGCTGCTCCAGCAAAAGACGGTGTACGAAAACGTGGCCTTCGCGCTGGAAGTCATCGGCAAACGCGGCGACGTGATCAACCGGGTGGTACCC
>Ga0182012_10000735_pt1 | contig 36091 bp, 23 predicted proteins | sample 612S2SmetaG_FD_120486 | JGI IMG/M metagenome (GOLD analysis project Ga0182012, IMG submission 120486) | Permafrost microbial communities from Stordalen Mire, Sweden - 612S2S metaG | ecosystem: Environmental > Terrestrial > Soil > Wetlands > Permafrost | place: Sweden: Stordalen | collected...
AGAGCCCGAGGAGCGCGGCTTGGCGGAGGAAGCTGCGACGATCCATCCTGCCGGCGAGATATTCCTCGATCGTGGCATCGTCGAGGGGGTTGCCGCGGCGGCGCGGCGTCTCGCGAGGGTCGAAGCGGCGGCTCACGCGCTGTTCGAGTCGATGCGCTCGTCGGGCGCGAAGATGTTGGCGGTGATGGCGTCGGCCAATTGTCCGAGCTCCGTTCCGAGGACGCGGTCTTCGACCACCGGCGGTACGTAGCTGCGGATGAGCTCGAGATACTTACCGAGCGGGAGCGGCGGCGTGCGATCGGTGACGAACAGAGCCTGCGATGCGACCACCGCCAGCATGGCAAGGCAGGCGTCCAGACAGAGTGCGGAGCGCGCCTCCTTGCTCCAGGCGAGAAATCCCGGGGCCGCCACGTCGTCCTGACCCGATCCCAAGCTGTCGCTGCCCGGAATGAAGGTGCGCTGCGCGGCCGACCTGGCAAGCTCCACGTAGCCATTCGCCGCCATCGGTACGTAGCCGATATTGCCGCGCCCGTCGCTTTGGCCGGGCTGGCGCCCGACCAGCAGGTGATCCGGTAGATGCGACACCTGGCCGTTCAACAATTTACCGCAATGACGATCGGCGAGCAGGCAGACATCCGCCCAGATGCCCGCCAGATCATCGAGCGCGGGGGCGGTCATGGCGTTGTGGTAGCCGCCGGTGCTGAGGCATCGGCCATAGGGATGTTGCGCATCGGGCGGCAGGTACACCGGATTGTCGGACACCGACGAGAGCGAGATCTTGGCGGCGCGCTCGGCGGCGGTCACGGCTCGATGCGCGTGGCCCAGGACGCGCGGCACGATCCGATAGCTCACCGGCGCCTGGTAGTTGCGGCGGCCGTGCAGTTCGCCGAGATAGAGCCGCAAGGAGCGCAGCACCGCGGCCTCGTCCGGATCCCCCCAAAGCGCATCGAGCGCCGCATCGTAGTGCTCGAGCGGCGCCCGGAACGCTTCGATCGACAGCGCGAACGTCTCGAGCGCGAGCTGCAGCCGGCGCCGCCCCGCAATCGCCGCATCCGCGATCAAGGCGGCGGCGCAGGGCGAGCCGTTGATGAGCGATCCGCGCTCCTTGACCTCGAGGTCGAAGCGCTTTGAGAGCTCGGCGAACAGGGGGTAGAGCGCCAGGATCTCCCCGGCGCCGCCCTGTCCCGCGGCGGCGACCCGCGGCATGGGTCCGCCGTCCAGCATGCCGGCCACGGCTTCGACGATGCGTGGCGTGGTGGCGGAATGCCCCTCGATGAAATTGGCGAGGCGCGCGAATACGATACCGCGCACCACCCGATCCGGGAGGTAGTCCCCGAACGAGGTCGCGGCGGGAAATGGCTTGATGCGCGCATGCATGTCGCGCTCTTCCGGGGTCAGGCGGTGGCTTGCGCGCTCGCCCATGGCGGTGGTCACGCCGTAGATGACCACCGACGGGTCCTTGTCGATCAGCTCGAGAAACGAAGCGCGACAGGCGGCGATGCGTTGCATCGCGTCGCCGCCGATGCGCACGCCCTCGCGCTGCCACGCGACCCGGTAGAACGCGGTCAGCGTGATGTCGGCGCGGCTGTTGAGAATGACGGTCAAGCAATCACCATGAGCGATTTTAGAATAGGGGGTGCCTAGGATATGTGGTGGAATAGACAAAACGAATAGTATCCCCAACGAATCATCGAGGGACGCGAGCTGTGACATGAGCGTGAGTGATGGCCAGTCCATACGGCCGTTCCTGGACAGGCTCGAGCGGGACGGCTCGTTGCGGCGGATCGCAAAGCCGGTCGATCGCTCGTTCGAGCTGTCGGCGTTCCTTTCCGCGGCGGATGCCGGCCCCGCGCTGATGTTCGAGCGGATCGTGGGTTCGGAACTTCGTGCCGCGGGTAATCTGTTCAGCGGCCGCGAGCGGATCGCCGCGGCGCTCGGCATCGCGCCGGCGGAGATTTTGCCGCGTCTCGGGGCGGCGATCGCCCATCCGGTGGCGACGATCGCCGCGGGGGAGGCGCCGGTGCAGGCGTGCGTGGTCACCGAAGACCCGCTGGCAACGCTGCCCGTGCCGCGCTTCTTCGAGCGGGAGGAGCGGCCGTACGTGACCGCCGGAGCCATCGTCGCGCGGGATCCCGAGAGCGGGCGGGGCAATCTGTCCTTTGCGCGGCTCGCCATCCTGGACGGCCGCAGCGCGATGATCGGCATCGCACCCAACCATCACCTGGCGCTGTTCGCGCGGCGTGCGGCGGCCTTGGGCCGCGAGCTCGACATCGGCGTGGTCGTCGGCGCTCATCCGGCGATCCAGCTCGCGGCCTGCCTGTATCTGGGCGTGGGCGACGACGAGCTCGAGTGCGCCGGGCACCTGTTGGGCGAGCCGGTCCGCGTCGCCCGTGCGCTGACCGTGGACCTCTCGGTGCCCGCGGAAGCCGAATTGGTGCTGGAGGGCCGGATCGACGCGCGCCGCACCATCGAGGAGGGCCTGGTGTCGGAATACCATGGCATGTACGAAAATTATGGCAGCGGATATCTCGCCACGTTCAGCGCCCTGACCCGGCGACACGACGCGATTTTTCAGGTGATCGAGCCCGGCTACCATCGGGAGCACATGTACCTCGCGGCGCTGCCCATCGCCGCGGGACTTCAAGGCGCCGCCCGGGCCGCGGCCGCCAACGTGCTCGACGTCGCGGTCACGGAGGCGGGCGGGGGGCGAACGGATGTGGTGGTGCAGATGGCGTCGCCCCGGCCCGGGCAACCGCGCCGCGTCATGTTCGCGGTGTTCGCCGCGGTCAGCATCGTCAAGCGCGTGACGGTGGTGGACGAGGACATCGACCCCTGGGACCCGGTGGCGGTCGAATGGGCCCGGACCAACCGCATGCGGCTCGAACGCGACCTGTTGCTGATACCGAGCGCCGGCACCGACCGCTCGGAGCCTCAGGAGGTGGGGGGGCTCGTGACCAAGGCGGGTTTCGATGCGACGGCGAAGGCCGGCGATCGAACCGAGGGGAACGAGCGGGCCCGGCCGCCGCCCGAGGTGACCCGGGCCGTGAAGCGATGGCTCGAGGACAATCTTCCACCGGAAGAGCGTCGATGGCTGAAGTGAGCGCCGGCGGTGCTATCGTGATGCCACCGCGACGGCCAAGCGTGGAGAATTGATCATGGCGGATTTCGATCTGGTGGTGACCGGCAACCTGGTGCTTGCGGAGCGTATAGTCGCGGACGGCTTCGTGGCCGTGGCCGGCGGAAAAGTTGCGCTGACGGGGGAGGGAACACCGCCCGCGGCCCGCGAGACATTCGATGCGCGCGGATTGTGGGTGCTGCCCGGGGTCATCGACGGTCAAGTGCACGCGGGAAGCCAGGCGAACCAGGAGGGTCTCGGGCATGCGTCGCGCGCGGCGGCGGCGGGCGGCGTGACCACCATGGTCGACATGCCCTACGACGACCCGGAACCGGTGTGGCACGGCGAGCTCCTGCGTAACAAGATCCAGGAAGTCGAGCGGGATTGCCATGTCGATGCGGCGCTCTACGCGACGATCTCGGAGGCGCACGGAACCTCGACCATCGCCGGCCTGATCGAGGCCGGTGCGTGCGCGTTCAAGTTCTCGACCTTCGAGGCTGCGCCCGGGCGCTTTCCCCGCATCGACGAGGACGTCCTCTACGAGGCATTCGCTCTGATCGCGCCCGCGGGTCTCGCCTGCGGGGTGCACAATCAGATGCAGGAGCTGACGCGCAAGAACGTCGCGCGGCTCATCGCGGCCGAGGACACCGGCTGGGACGCGTTCGGCCGCGCCCACACGCCGCTGATCGAGCACCTCGCCACCGCGCTCGTCTTCGAGCTTGGCGCGCTCACCGGGGCGCGGGCCCATGTGGTGCATGCCTCCCTGTCGCGGGGCTTCGAGCTCTGCGAGAACTACAAGGCGTTCGGTCACAAGACCAGCATCGAGACCTGCGTGCAGTACTTGATGCTGAATGGCGAGGCGGACATGCAGCGCCTCGGCGCCAAGCTGAAGCACTACCCGCCCGTGCGTCCGCAGTCGGAGGTGGAGCTGCTGTGGTCGCACATCGCGGCGGGCCATTGCACCTTTGTGTCCTCCGACCACGTGTCCTGGGGGCTCGAGCGCAAGTCCAACCCGAATATTTTCAAGAATTCCTCGGGCGGCCCCGGACTCGAGACGCTGCTGCCGGCGTTCTGGACCGGATGCGAGGAGCGCGGCATCTCGCCGACCATGGTCGTGAAAATGCTCTGCGACGGACCCGCCCGACATTTCGGGCTGCGTGATCGCAAAGGTTCGCTCGAGATCGGCGCCGATGCGGATATCGTCGTCGCCGAACCCGGCCGCTTCCCCTTCGACGCCTCCAAAAGCCTGTCGGCGGTGCAATGGAGCTCGTTCGACGGGCGCGAAATGCGGATCCGGGTGGGTGCAACCTTCGTTCGGGGACAGCTCGCCTACAATGGCGAGAAAATCGTCAATCGTGCGGGCCATGGGCGCTTCCTTCGGCCGCACGCGGGCGGAGGCTGATGGGCCGCGTCGATTCCGATCGGCTCTGGGCCGACCTCATGGCGCTCGGCGCCATCACCGAGCCTGAACGTCCCTACACGCGACGCTCGTTTTCGCCTCTGTTCGACGAGGGGCGAGCCTGGATCACGGAGCGCATGCGGGATGCGGGCCTGCAAACCCGCGTCGATGCGGGGGGCAATCTGCTCGGGCGTCGCGCCGGCAAACACGCCGCATGGCCGGCGATCGTGGTGGGATCGCATAGCGATTCGGTGCCTTCCGGCGGCCGTTTCGACGGGATGGCCGGCGTGATCGCCGGCATCGCCATCGCGCGCTCCCTCGGCGAGCGCGCCATCGAGCTCGAGCACCCGCTGGAAATCATCGATTTTCTGGCCGAGGAGCCCAATGAATTCGGATTGTCGTGCATCGGCAGCCGCGCCATCACCGGATGCCTGACAGAGGAACAATTGAGCCTGCGAAGCCCGAAAGGCGAGACGCTGGCGGCGGCCGTGGGGCGCGTCGGCGGCGACTCTGCCAGGTTGCCCATGGCCCCGCGCCGCGACATCGGCGCGGCGTTTGAGCTTCACATCGAACAGGGCCCCGTGCTCGAGCGGGAGGGCCTCGACATCGGCGTCGTCACCGCGATCGTCGGCATCACGCGGCTGGAGATTGAATTTGAGGGCAGTGCAGGTCATGCCGGCACCACGCCGATGCAGGGACGGCGCGACCCGTTGATCGCCGCCGCGCACATGGTGGGGTGGGTGCGGGAGACCGCTCTTCAGCTCGCGAACTCGGGCCGCGGGCATTTCGTTGCGACCGTCGGCATCATCGAAGCGCTGCCCGGCGGCAGCAACGTGATTGCGAGGAGCGCGCGGATCGTCATCGATGCGCGCAGCGAGGATCGGCGCTTGATGGATGAGTTTCGCGAGCGCCTCGATGCCGAAAGCGCATCGGCGGCGCGCGCCGCCAACGTCGAGCGCTCGAAGCTTGCGTGCCTGTCGGACACTCGACCCGCCGCCTGCGATCCGCGTCTGCAGACGGTGCTCGCCGAGAGCGCGAAACGACTGGGCCTGCGCGCGAGATCCCTGGCGAGCGGCGCGGGGCACGACATGGCGTTCATTTCCCAAGTCGCGCCCGCCGCCATGGTGTTCATCCCTTGCAAGGATGGGCGCAGCCATACACCGGAAGAATGGGCGACGGCCGATGCCCTGGCGGCCGGCGCGGACGTGCTGCTCGAGGCGATTCTCGAGGTGGACAGGACTACAGCAAGTCCTTGAGCCGGTAGTACAGCATGGCGAGCACCAGCGAGGGCCGGCGCAGCAGCGGCCCACCGGGAAAATCTCGATGCGGCAGCCGCGCGAACACATCGAATCGCTCCGCTGTCCCTGCCACCGCCTCGGCCGCGAGCCGGCCCGCGAGCACCGTGAGGGACATGCCGTGGCCCGAGAATCCCTGCAGGTAGTACACGTTCGGCGACAGACGGCCGAAATCCGGCGCCCGGCTCCGGGTGATGTCGAGATAGCCTCCCCAGGCGTATTCGACCTCGACCGCGGAGAGCTCCGGGAAAATGCGCACCATGCGCCGGCGCATGGATTCGGCCAGATGCGGCGGTTGAAAGGCGCTGTAGCTCACCCGCCCGCCGAACAGAATCCGGCGATCGGCCGACGGGCGGAAATAATCCAGGATCCAGTTGACGTCGGCGACGGCGGCAGCGCTCGGCAACAAGGAGCTTGTCTGCTCCGCCTCGAGCGGCCGGGTGGCGATGATGTAGGTGCCCACCCCGAGAATCCGACGGGCGAGCGCCGGCGCGAGCGAGCCGAGATAAGCGTTGCCGCAGAGCACGAGCTGCCGGCAGCGCACCTCGCCGCGCGGGGTGCGCACGATCACCCCGGCACCGTCTTCATAGTGCAGCGCCTCGGTCTGTTCGAAGAGGAGCGCGCCGGCCGCCTCAGCGGCGCGCGCCAGGCCCTGGGTGAATTTCAGCGGGTGCAGATGCCCGCTGCGCGTATCCAACAGGCCGCCGAGATAGCGGTCACTGCGCACGTGAGCCTGCAACGCCTCGCGATCCAGCAGGTGCACCGATTCGTACGCGTACTCATCGCGCAGTTCGTCGAACCATTCGGCGAGCTCGTCGAGATGCCGCGGTTTGGTCGCGACGTGCACATGATTGGGGCGGTAGTCGCACTCGATCCCGTGCTCACGAATCATGGCCTGCGTGAGATCGAGCGCCTCGATCGACATCTCGAACAGTCGCCGGGCGTCCTCGCGGCCGACCTGCGCCGCGAGCGCCTTCTGGCTGGTCGCGAGCCCGAAGATGGTCTGGCCGCCGCTGCGGCCGGATGCGCCGTAGCCGACGCAATTCGCCTCGAGCAGGGCGACCTTGAACCCGCGCCCTGCCAGATGCAGCGCCGCCGAGCACCCGGCCAGGCCGCCACCGACCACGGCGACATCCGCCTCCAGGGTACCCACGAGCGGCGGCCGCGCGGGCTCACGGCTCGAGGGGCTCGAGGCGTTGTAATAAGACGGAGCGGCGGGAAGACTCAGGCGCAAGGGGATGGCTCAGACCCAGAAGTGTTTAAGATTTTATGGCTATTGACAGCTTATGACGCCTGTGAGCCTACCCGCTAAATTGCCCCCAACGCAACAATGACACACTGCAGCAATCGCCGCTAAGTCTCGGAAATGCCTAAATCTTGGCTTATTTTCAGCGGCCTGTGGGGACGAGGTGCCGCGGGTATGGTGTAATAACCCTGCTGATAAAGCCTAGCTATCTACCTAGGCGTTTAATTTATTAAACATGTCTCGGTTGCCCGTCATCGGAATTCCTGCCGATCGCAGGCTTTGTGGAAAACACCATTTCCACATGGTCGGCGAGAAGTACATCGACGCCATCGCCAGTGGCGCTCGCGCATTGCCGCTGCTGGTGCCGTCCCTTACGCCCACGCTGGATTTGGCTCAGCTGGTCGGGGCTTGCGATGGGATCTTGTTCACGGGCAGCCCCTCGAATGTCGAACCTCATCACTATGGAGGCCCGGCCAGCGCGCCGGGAACGCTACATGACCCTAGTCGGGACTCTACGACGCTTCCGCTGATCCCCGCAGCCATCGCCGCCGGCTTGCCGGTGCTCGCGATCTGTCGGGGCTTTCAAGAAATGAACGTGGCGTACGGAGGTACGCTGCACCAACGCTTGCACGAGGTGGGGTTCTCGGACCACCGTGAGGATGAAACCCAGCCGCTCGACGTGCAATACGGACCCGCCCACGAGGTCCTCCTGGAGCCTGGAGGGATGCTGCGCAACATCGCCGGACAGGACCGGCTCGAGGTCAATTCGTTGCACTGGCAAGGAATCGACACTTTGGGCCGCGGACTTGCCGTGGAAGCTCGCGCTCCGGATGGCGTCATCGAGGCCTTCCGGGCGGCCGATTCGAAGAGTTTCGCGCTGGGCCTGCAATGGCATCCTGAATGGCAGTTCGAGACGAATCCGTTTTCCAGCGCGTTGTTCGAGGCCTTCGGCGAAGCCGCCCGGAGGCGCGCTGCAGGTACAAGGTGAGTTATGGCCAGCACGATTCAGCAGTTTTTGAAGGAACACGGTATTTCGGAAGTCGAGGCGATCATCCCGGACATGGCGGGCGTCGCGCGCGGCAAGCTGATGCCGGCGGAGAAATTTGCGGAAGAGGAGGGCATGCGGCTCCCCGAGGCGATATTCCTGCAGACGGTCACCGGCGACTATCCGGACGATCAAAGCGCGATGAACCCCTCCGACATCGACATCGTGCTGAAGGCGGACCCCAAAACGGTGCGGGTGGTGCCCTGGGCGGCGGAGCCCACCGCGCAGGTGATTCACGATTGCTTCTATGGCGACGGACGCCCCGTCACCATGTCCCCGCGCTACGTGCTGCGGCGGGTGCTCGAGCTGTACGAGGCGCACGGCTGGGAGCCCGTGGTTGCGCCCGAGCTGGAGTTCTTCCTGGTCGAGCCGAACGTCGACTCCGACTATCCCTTGAAACCCCCGGTAGGCCGCTCCGGACGCCCGGAAATCGGCCGCCAGGCGTATAGCATCGCCGCGGTCAACGAGTTCGATCCGCTGTTCGACGACATGTATTCGTTCTGCGAGGCGCAGGATATCGAGATCGACACCCTGATCCACGAGGCGGGCGCCGCGCAGATGGAAATCAATCTGCTGCACGGCTACCCGATGAGCCTGGCCGACCAGGCGTTCCTGTTCAAACGCACCGCGCGCGAGGCGGCCCTGCGGCACAAGATGTATGCGACCTTCATGGCGAAACCCATGGCCAAGGAGCCGGGCAGCGCCATGCACCTGCACCAGAGCATCGTCGACACCAGGACCCGGCGCAACATCTTCAGCAATGCGGACGGCACGCCCTCGCCGCTGTTCTTCGGGCATATCGCGGGGCTTCAGAAGTATCTGCCCGGTGCGATGTCGCTGTTCGCGCCGAACGTGAACAGCTACCGGCGCATCAGCCGTTACTCCTCGGCGCCCATCAACGTGCATTGGGGATACGACAACCGGACCGCCGGACTGCGCGTGCCGATGTCCGGACCCGACGCGCGGCGCGTGGAGAACCGGGTCGGCGGCGCCGACGCCAACCCCTACCTGGCGATAGCCGCCTCTCTCGCCTGCGGCTATCTCGGCATGGTGGAGGGGTTGAAGCCCTCCGAGCCGATCGCGGGCAGCGCGTACGATCTCGCCATCGCCCTGCCGCGCACGCTCGCGGAAGCCCTGCGGCTGCTGCGCGAGTCGAAGCCGCTGGTGGACCTGTTCGGCGACCGCTTCGTGCTCGCCTATACCGCCGTCAAGGAAGCGGAGTACGAGACTTTCGCTCAGGTGATCAGCTCCTGGGAACGCGAACATTTGTTGCTGAACGTCTGATCCGCGGGCGCTTGCGCCGGATCCCGATGACAATCGGCGGTCCGGCTCTGTCCCCCGGCCCCCGGCTGAGATATAACTAGCGCCTCGCAACAAACTCGTGGGGATGCGGTTAATGAGGAGAGCGGCGGTGTCTAGGCGTGCGGCTGCAGTACTGGCGCTCGGGATTTTCTCTTTGTTGACGGCATGCGGAGGGTCCAAGGGCCCGGCAAGCAGCGCAGAGAACGGCGGGTCGGCCGATCGAGCCGCCGCCGGCGCCGCGAATTCGGGGAAAGTGCTCAATCTCTACATCTGGTCCGACTACCTCGCGCAGAACACGCTGCCGGACTTCGAAAAACAGACGGGCATCAAGGTCAACGTCTCCTATTTCGACGCCAACGAAACGCTCGAGACGAAGCTCCTGGCCGGCTCGAGCGGCTTCGACGTGGTCGTACCCACCGCCTCCTACTTCGAGCGGCAGATCAAGGCAGGTGTCTACCTCACGCTCGACAAATCGAAGCTCCCGAACCTCAAGAACATGGATCCCCAGCTGATGGAGCGTGTGGCCCAGCACGATCCCGGCAACGCGCACGGCGTCATCTACATGTGGGGCACCAACGGCATCGGCTACAACGAGAAAATGGTGAGGCAACTCCTGCCGGATGCCCCGCTCGACAGCTGGCGGCTGGTGTTCGATCCGGCCGTGGCGTCGAAAATCGCGAAGTGCGGGATCAGCGTGCTGGATTCGCCGGCGGAGATGCTGCGGGTGGTGCTGAGCTACCTGGGGCGCGACCCGAACTCGCAGAAGCCGGAGGATGCCGCGGCTGCCGAGGAGACACTACTCAAGATCCGTCCCTACATCCGCAACATCAATTCCTCGGAGTACATCGAGGCGCTGGCGAACGGTGACCTGTGCGTCGCCGTCGGCTACAACGGCGACATCCTGCAGGCGCGCGACCGCGCCCGGGACGCCAACAAGGGCGTCGATGTGAAGTACATCGTGCCGAAGGAAGGCTCCATCCTCTGGTTCGACATGCTGGCGATCCCGAAGGATGCGCCGCATCCGGACGCGGCCTATGCCTACCTCAACTACATCATGGAGCCCAAGGTCACGGCCGACATCACCAACTTCAAGCGCTTCGCGAACGCGAATGCCGCCTCCGCTCCCTATGTGCTCGATTCCGTGAAGAGCGATCCGGCCATCTATCCGCCGCCGGAGCTGCGCCAAAAGCTGGCCGTGCAGCTCGCGGACTCGCCCGATCAGACGCGCGCCATCACACGTCTCTGGCAGAAGTTCAAGACGGGACAATAATCGATGGCCAATTCCGGCGAAGCTGTCAAGGCCGCCCCATGGCGGGATCCCTCGGCCCGTCCTTACGTGGAGATCGAGCGCGTCACGAAGTCCTTCGGCGACTTCAAGGCTGTCGACGATGTGAGCCTGAAGATCTACAAGGGTGAGATCTTCTGCCTTCTCGGCGCCTCCGGATGCGGCAAGACGACGCTGCTGCGGATGCTCGGCGGATTCGAGACGCCGACCTCCGGGCGCATTCTCATCGACGGCGAGGACATGACCGGCGTGCCTCCTTACGAGCGGCCCGTGAACATGATGTTCCAGTCGTATGCGCTGTTTCCGCACATGAACGTCGAACAAAACGTCGCCTTCGGCCTGAAGCAGGACGGCGTTCCCAAGGCGCAGATCGTCGAGCGCGTCGCCACGATGCTCGAGCTCGTCAAGCTCGGCGGTTTCGGCAAGCGCAAGCCGCACCAGCTGTCCGGCGGACAGAAGCAACGGGTCGCGCTAGCCCGCTCGCTCGTGAAACGGCCGAAGCTGCTGCTGCTCGACGAGCCATTGGGCGCCCTGGACAAGAAACTGCGCGAGCACACGCAGTTCGAGCTGATCGGCCTGCAGGACAAGCTCGGGGTCACCTTCCTGGTCGTCACCCACGATCAGGAGGAGGCCATGACGCTCGCGAGCCGGATCGGCGTCATGGATCATGGGGAGATCGTCCAGGCCGGTACGCCGTCGGAGATCTACGAATTCCCATCGTCGAAATTCGTCGCCGATTTCGTGGGCTCGGTGAACATTTTCGAAGGAAAGCTCCTCGAGGACGAGCCCGAATACGTGCGCATCGGTTCGGAGGAGCTCGGCGGCACCCTCTACGTGAGCCACGGCATCAGCGCGGCCCCCGAGGCGGTGGTATGGGCGGCGGTGCGGCCCGAAAAGATCTTCATGTCCACCTCGCAACCGGAGGTCGACACGGGCGGCAGCGGCCAGGCCACGGACAACCTGGTTCGCGGCATCGTGCAGGACATCGCATACCTCGGCGATCTGTCGATTTACCTGGTCAAGCTCCCCACCGGCAAGGTGGTGCGGGTGACGCAGCCGAACACCTCGCGCCACGCGGAGTCGATCACCTGGGATCAGCAGGTGTATTTGACCTGGGATTCCTCGAGCCCGGTGGTCGTGACCCGATGATTCGATGAGACGCAGGAACCCATACGGCAGGATGGGGATTTCGGGCCGCGGGCTGGTGGTGGCGCTGCCGTATCTGTGGCTCGTGCTGTTCTTCGTCGTGCCGTTCGTGATCGTGCTGAAGATTTCCTTCTCCGACGTCGATCTCGCGATTCCCCCCTACAAGCCGCTGATCGACTGGGTCGGCCAGAACGCGCTCGCGATCAGGATCAACTTCAACAACTACGCGTTTCTGTTCACGGATTCGCTGTACATCAGCGCCTTCCTGAACTCGATCAAGGTCGCATTCATCTCGACGATCCTGTGCCTGCTCATCGGCTATCCCATTGCCTACGGCATTGCGCGCTCCACTCCCACCACCCGCAACATCCTGCTGCTGCTCGTGGTGCTGCCGTTCTGGACGTCGCTGCTGTTGCGCGTGTACGCCTGGATCGGATTGCTCAAGGCCAACGGGGTCATCAACAACGTGCTCATCTGGCTGGGCGTGATCCACGAGCCCATCACCATGCTGTACACGCCGTTCGCCATGTACGTGGGCATCGTCTACTCGTACCTGCCTTTCCTGATCCTGCCGCTGTACGCGAATCTGGAAAAGATGGACTGGCAGCTGCTCGAGGCGGCGGAGGATCTGGGGTGCCGCCCGTGGCAGGCGTTCTACAAGATCACGCTGCCCCTGTCGCGAAACGGGGTCCTCGCGGGGTCGATGCTGGTGTTCATTCCGGCGGTGGGGGAGTTCGTGATTCCGGCGCTGCTCGGCGGACCGAATGCGTTGATGATCGGGCGCGTGCTGTGGGATGAGTTCTTCTCGAACCGCGCGTGGCCGGTGGCGAGCGCCGTCGCGATCCTTCTGCTGATACTGCTGGTGCCCTTCATGATGTGGTATCAAAGCGTCCAGGCGCGCGAGTCGGCGGGCACGCGATGAACCACCGACGCTCGTTTTTCATCCTTACATGCCTCGCCTTCGGATTCGCGTTCCTTTACGTCCCGATCCTGTCGATGGTGGTGTTCTCCTTCAACGCGTCCAAGCTGGTCACGGTGTGGGACTCGGCGAATTCGCCCACGTTGAAGTGGTACGCGGCGCTCCTGCACAACGAGGAGATCTTGGACGCTGCGTGGATCTCGCTGAAAGTCGCGGTCATGAATGCCTCGGGCGCCGTGATCCTCGGAACTCTGGCGGGATTCGGCCTCGCGCGGTTCTCGCAGTTTCGGGGACGGTTCACGCTCAACGCCATGACCACCGCGCCCCTGGTGATGCCGGAGGTGATCACCGGCCTGTCGCTGCTTCTGCTGTTCGTCGCGCTGGAGCAGGGAATCGGATGGCCGGCCGGCCGCGGCATCACGACCATGACCATCGGGCACATGACCTTTTCGATGGCATACGTCACCGTCGTGGTGCAGTCGCGCATGGCGACCTTCGACACCGCGCTCGAGGAGGCGGCGATGGATCTCGGCTGCCGCCCGGTCAAAGTGTTCTTCCTGATCACGCTGCCGATCATTTTTCCGGCCATCCTGTCGGGCTGGCTGCTGGCCTTCACGCTGTCCTGGGATGACCTCGTGATCTCGAGCTTCACCTCGGGGCCCGGCTCGAGCACGCTGCCGATGGTGGTGTTCTCGAAAGTTCGCCTGGGCGTGAGCCCGGAGATCAACGTGCTCGCGACCATCACCATCGCGGTGGTCACGATGATGATCGTGGGGGTGAGCCTGTGGATGGCCCGCGCCGAAAAAATCGGGAAGGCCGTCGCATAACGGTGAAGACGGACGCAGCCGCGAGGCCCGCCCGCGTCGCGGCCGCCGATTAGCGAGGCGGGAATCGCTCCGATCTGGGATCATAGTCGGCGGGCGCCAAACTTTTCCGGCGCGCGTCAGTCTGAGCTGTTGTACGAGCGCGAAAATCGGCGCACCTGTGGGAGATCGGGATGAATTTACGTTTCTTTGCAATTGGCGCGTCCGCGGTGTTCGCGGCTGTGGCGGCGTCCTCGGATGTCGCACCGGCGCGACTGGTCAATATGCACCACCAGGCGACTCCGGGCACCGCGAGGCTTTATGCCATTGGAACCCGCAGCGCGGCGCAGCGGCAGAATGGGAGCACGGCCAAGATGGACTCCGTGCTCGCCGATCTGTCGCGGCATGCCAGTCTCGCCCGACCCGCGCAATTGCTCGCCGACCTGCGCTCGCTGAGCCCCGCCGCTCGCTTTGCGCAGCTGTCGGCGGGTGGTGTCGCATACGTTGCGATCGACGCGACTACCCTCGGTGATCCGCGAGCATTGGAAGCTTCCTTGGTGGCACTCGGCCTGCAAAAGCCGGCGGTGTATTCGAACGATGTCGGGGGACTCTTCCCGGTCAACCAGCTCGGGGCCGCGGTTGCGCGCGGCGAAGTTGCATCCATCCGTGCCGCGATGTCGCGCCGCAGAGCCGGCGCGGTGGCCTCGCAGGGCGATTTCGCGCAGCGCAGCTCGGTGGTGCGCACGAACTATCCGACACTTCTGGGGACGGGTGTCACGGTCGGCGTGCTCTCGGACAGTTTCGATTGTTATTCGGTGTATGCCGCACCCGGAAGCGGCGTCCCAGTGTCGGGCAACGAGGGATACGCCTACAACGGCTTCACCGCCGATTACGCCACTGACGTATCGAGCGGCGCTCTGCCGTCGGGTGTCGATGTCCTCGAGGAGGCGTCGTGCCTGAGCTATTACGCGCCAGCGCCTTCGCCGCAGGATTCGACTTATCCGCCATTCTCGGATGAAGGCCGGGCGATGCTGCAGATCGTCCACGCGGTGGCGCCGGGTGCCGGGCTGGCGTTCTACACGGCGGAGAACAGCGAAGCTGATTTCGCCAGCGGCATCGGCAAGCTGGCCGCCGCCGGCGCGAAGGTCATCGCCGACGACGTGGGGTATTTTGACGAGCCGTTCTTTCAGGATGGCCTGCTCGCGCAGGCGGTCGATGCGGTCGAAGCGCAAGGCGTGGCTTATTTTTCGGCGGCCGGCAACAACAGCGATTTGTCGTACCAGAACACCGCGCCGAGCTTTACGGCGGTGTCGAGCAGCGGACCGAATGCGGGCGAGCATCTGCTCAACTTCGACCGCACGGGCGCGACCAATACGACATCGCTCCCGATCACCGTCCCCGCCATTCCCCCGGGGGATTTCATCGCCGTGGTGGTTGAATGGGATCAGCCCTATGTCACCGGCGCTCCCTCGAGCGGCGGCGCGACCAGCAGCATCGATCTTTGCGTTACCGGCGGAACGGGTGCCGTCTCGATCACCGATTACGACGGCAATACCGTGAGCTGCACGGGGCCGAACTCCGTTGGTTCCAGTCCTTCCGATCCCTATCAGATCATGATCATCGGCAACCCGGCGACTGCTTCCGCGAGTACCTCGGTGCAGAATCTGAATATCACCGTGGGTCTGGCCGCTAATTCGCTCGGCACGATCGTCCCCGGCCGCATCATCGTTTCCGTCGAAGACGACGGCCTCGGCAGCTCGATCAATCAGTTCGCCACCCACAGCGCCACCCTACAGGGGCATCCGGGCGCCGCAGGCGCGGCGGCGGTGGGAGCCGCGTTCTATTTCCAGACTCCAGCTTGCGGAACCACGCCGGCAGCATTGGAACCGTTCTCGTCGCAGGGTGGCGCACCCATTCTGTTCGACACGTCGGGGACGCGGCTGGCGACTCCCCTCGTGCGCCAAAAGCCGGATTTCGTCGGGCCCGACGGCGTCAACAACACGTTCCTCGGATTCACGTTGGCCTCTGACAGTCCACCGTTCCCCTCGACCGGAATGCTGAGCACCTCGATCAGCCAATGCCAGAATGAGTACAATCCTGCATACCCGAATTTCTTCGGCACCTCAGCCGCCACGCCCCATGCGGCCGGAATCGCCGCCCTCATGCTGCAGGCGAACAGCGCGTCGACCCCGTCAGCGGTCTATCAGTCGCTGCGTTCGAGCGCTCTGCCGATGAGCACATCGAGCCCGAACTTCAGTTCCGGTTACGGCTTCATCCGAGCCGATACCGCGCTGGTGATCCCGACGCTGTCGCTGTCCGTGCCCTCGATCGCGCTGGGTTTGACCGCGACGCTCACCTGGACCTCCGCGTCCGCCACGGGCTGCACCGCATCCGCAAGCGGCAGCGGCACCTCGGTCAACTGGAGCGGCCCACAGGCGCCCAGCGGCAGCCTGATCCTGACGCCCACCGCGGCGGGCACGCAAACCTATACGCTGACCTGTGCCAACTCCGTCGGCACGTCCGCCTCCAGCTCCGCGATTCTCCCGGTCACTTCGGGGACGCCGCCGGCGACGCCCACCCTGACGCTTGGCTCCCCTTCGGTCACGGTCGGCAGCTCGACCACGCTCGCGTGGTCCTCGACGGGCGCGACCGGCTGCACGGCGTCCGGCGCGTGGAGCGGGGCGCTGCCCGCGAGCGGCAGCGAGACGATCACTCCGACGGCCGTGGGTCCGCAGACGTACACGCTCACGTGCAGCAACCTCGGCGGCCCGTCGGCGGCCGCCAACGTCACGTTGACTGCGACGCCGAATCTGGTGATACCCGCCGCGCCTACGCTGACGCTGGGGTCTGCATCCATTCCGGCCGACACGACGACCACCATCAGCTGGAGTTCCTCCAACGCTACCTCCTGCACGGCGGGCGGCAGCACGAACGCAATCGCGTCGGGCTGGACGGGCGTGCTGGGGGCCTCGGGCCAGAACACGGTGACTCCCGTCACGCTAGGCACCTTCACCTACACGCTGTATTGCACGAATGCGGCCGGGAAATCGCCAACCACCACGGTGAATCTGACGGTGACGGAGTCGAAGAACACCGGAGGTGGCGGCGCCCTCGATGAGCTTACGCTGGCGGGATTGGGCGTCCTGGGATTGTGGAGGGCGCTGGCCCGGAGAAAATCGGCGGTGCTCGGCGGCTAGCCGGTCGCCTCGCCCGCCCGCGACGGGGCTGCGAGGCAATTCAGACGAGGACGCGCTCGATGCCGCCGGTGTTCGCCCGGCTCACGTAGGCCGGCAGCCAGTCGGGACCCAGAAGATTTTTCGCAATCTCGACCACGATGTAGTCCGCGTCCAGATTGGCATCGTCGTTGAAGCGCTTCAATCCCTGCAGGCAGGATGGGCAGGAGGTGAGCATCTTGACCTCACCGCGATGGCCCGCCGAACGTATCTCCTGAGCGCCCGCGCGCACCTCCTGTTCCTTGCGAAAGCGCACCTGCGTCGACACGTCGGGCCGGCTGATCGCCAGCGTCCCTGATTCGCCGCAGCATCGATCGTTCAACTCGATGCGTCCGTTCTGGGCGGCGTTCATGAGCGTGTTCACGACGGTGAGCGGGTCGTGCTTCTTCATCGGCGAATGACAGGGGTCGTGATACATGTAGCGCACCCCGGTGACATTGGTGAGCTGTACGCCCTTCTCCATCAGGTATTCATGGATGTCGAGGATCCTGCAGCCCGGAAAGATCTGGTCGAACTGGTAGCCCTGCAGCTGATCGAAGCAGGTTCCGCAGCTCACGATCACCGTCTTGATGTCGAGATAATTGAGCGTGTTCGCCACGCGATGAAACAGCACGCGGTTGTCGGTGATGATCTTCTGCGCCTTGTCGAACTCGCCCGCGCCGCGCTGCGGGTAGCCGCAGCACAGATAGCCCGGCGGCAGCACGGTCTGGACGCCGACGTGCCACAGCATGGCCTGGGTGGCGAGCCCGACCTGGGAGAACAGCCGCTCCGAGCCGCAGCCCGGGAAGTAGAACACCGCTTCCGAGTCGCTGCTCGTGCGCTGCGGGTCACGGATGATGGGAACGTAATTCTTGTCCTCGATGTCGAGCAGCGCCCGCGCCGTGCGCTTCGGCAAGCCCCCCGGCATGCGCTTGTTCACGAAGTGGATCACCTGTTCCCGCATCTGCGGCGTGCCGGTGGTCGCGGGCGGACGCTTGGTTTGCGCTGCGGCGAGGGTCGCGAGCGCCCGGTTCGCCAGCCGCTGCGCCTTGTAGCCCCAGTCGATCATCACCTTGCGGGCGAGCTTGATGGTCTGCGGGTTCGTGGCGTTCAGGAAGAACATCGACGCGGCGGTTCCCGGATTGAACCGCTTCTTTCCCATGCGCCGCAGCCAGTCGCGCAGCATCATCGACACGTCGCCGAAATCGATCCCCACCGGGCAGGGTGACAGGCAGCGATGGCAGACGGTGCAATGATCGGCCACGTCCGCGAGCTCGTCCCAGTGCTCGATCGAGACGCCGCGCCGGGTCTGTTCCTCGTAGAGAAACGCCTCGATCAACAGCGATGTGGCCAGAATCTTGTCGCGCGGAGAGTACAAGAGGTTGGCGCGGGGCACGTGAGTCGAGCATACCGGCTTGCACTTCCCGCAGCGCAGGCAGTCCTTGATGGCGTCGGAGATCGAACTGATGTCCGACTGCTGCATGATCAGCGATTCGTGATTCATGAGCCCGAAACTCGGCGTGTAGGCGCGCCGCAGGTCGCTTCCCGGCATCAGCTTGTGCTGGTTGAATCGGCCCTCGGGATCTACGCGCGCCTTGTAGCCGCGAAAATCGGCGAGTTCCGCGTCCGTCAAATGCTCGAGCTTGGTGATTCCGATGCCGTGCTCGCCGGAGATCACGCCGTTCAACGCGCGCGCGATTTGCATGATGCGTGCAACCGCCTGATTGGCGGTCTGCAGCATCGCGTAATTGTCCGAGTTCACTGGAATGTTGGTGTGCACGTTGCCGTCGCCCGCGTGCATGTGCAGGGCGACGAACACCCGTCCCTTGAGGACATCTCGGTGCAGCGCGTCGCATTCGGCCAGCATCGGGGCGCGCGATTCCCCGACGAACAGGTGCTCGAGCTCGGCGCGCAGCTCCGTTTTCCAGCTGACGCGGATGCTGCGGTCCTGCAGGCGCTCGAACACCGAGCCCGAGAGGCCTTGCGGTGCCGCCCCATCCATGGAGTCGAGCAGGTAGCGCCAGCGCGAGCGCACTTTTCCCAAGAGCTCGAGGGCCTCGTTGCGCCGGTCCGCGAGCCCGTTCGCAGCGGCGGCGTCCGAAAAATGGCGCTCGAGGCCGTCGACGAGCTCGAGCTTGTTGCGGATCGACAGCTCGATGTTGATGCGCTCGATGGCGTCGGTGTACTCGCCCAGACGTTCCAGCGGAATGACCACGTCCTCGTTGATCTTGAACGCGTTGGTATGCTTCGCGATGGCCGCGGTCTTCGCCCGATCGAGCCAGAATTTGTGGCGGGCCGCGGCACTGACGGCGATGAAGCCCTCGCCGGAGCGCGCGTTGGCGAGGCGGACGATGTCCGATGCGGCGCCCGCGACGGCGGCATCCGAGTCTCCGACGATGTCGGCGAGCAGGATGAGCTTCGGCAGCGACTCGCGCTTGGACTTCGTGCTGTAGCCGACCGCCTTGAGATAGCGTTCGTCCATGTGCTCGAGCCCCGCGAGGATCGCCCCGGCCGCCTTGCCATGCGTGTCGAGGTAGCGCTTGATCTCCACGATCGCCGGGATGGCATCGCGCGCCTGGCCAAAAAACTCCAGGCAAACGGTCCTGACGTGCCGGGGCATGCGGTGCAGCACCCAGCGCGCCGAGGTGATCACGCCGTCGCATCCCTCCTTTTGGACGCCCGGCAATCCGCCGAGGAACTTGTCCGTCACGTCCTTGCCGAGCCCGATCTTTCGAAACCGCGCCCCCTCGATGGCGAGGCGCTCGGTGCGCAGCGTTGCGGCCGTGTCGGCAGGCGACCGCCCGTCCTTCCAGACGAGCTCGAAGCTTGCGACCGGCGTTTCATGAATCCTGCCGAGGTTGTGATTCAAGCGGCTCACCTCGAGCCAGTTGCCCTGCGGGTCGACCATGCGCCACCAGGCCAGATTGTCGACGGCCGTTCCCCACAACACGGCTTTCTTTCCACCGGCATTCATTGCAATGTTCCCGCCGATGCAGGAGGCGTCGGCCGATGTCGGGTCGACCGCGAACACCAGATCGTTGCGTTCGGCCGCCTCGCTGACGCGCCGCGTGACGACGCCGGCTCCGGCCAGAATCGTCGCGCTCGAGAGATCGGTGCCGGGCAGCGGCGTTTGCTCGATGGCGCCCAGGCGGTCGAGCTTCTCGGTGTTGATGACCGCGGACCACGGCGTGAGCGGCACGGCGCCGCCGGTGTAGCCGGTGCCGCCGCCGCGCGGAATCACGCTGAGGCCGAGCTCGGCGCAATCGCGCACCAGCCACGGGATCTCGCCCTCCGTGTCCGGGGTGAGCACCACGAACGGCAGATCGACCCGCCAATCGGTCGCATCCGTCACATGCGCCACCCGAGCATAGGCATCGAAATGCACGTTGTCCGCCCGCGTATGCCTCGCCAACGAGCGCCGGGCCCGTCTGCGCAGCGCGGAAATCTCCGGGAAGCGCCGCTCGAAGCGCCCGACGGCTTCACGGGCGGCCGCGAGCAGCTGCAATACCTTGTCGCCGCGCGCACCATCGGCCGGGTCGCTGCGCTTCTCGACCTCGCGCAGGCGATGGTGCAAGGCCTCGATCAGCTGGCCGCGGCGTTTGGGGTTCTGAATCAGGTCGTCCTCGAGGAAGGGATTGCGGTCGACGACCCAGATGTCTCCCAGTACTTCGTACAGCATGCGCGCCGAACGGCCGGTGCGCCGTTCGCCGCGCAGCTCGTCGAGCAGTGTCCAAGCCTTCTCGCCGAGCAGGCGGATGACGATTTCGCGGTCCGACAGCGAGGTGTAGTTGTACGGGATCTCCCGCAGGCGCGTGACGGGGCGATCCAGTCGCGGTGCGGGCTCGAGGCGTTCGGTGGCGGCGGTTAACATCAGCCGCTGATGTTAACCGCAATGGCCGCGGCCCGCCCAGGCTCGCGCGGGATGCGCCGGGACTGCGCTTTCAAAGCGCGGGTCCCTGGACTATCGTTGCCGCATGAAAAACAACACCTTCGTCAACCACCCGCCAGAGGCCGAGCTGCCGCCGGACAACCGGCCGCTTGTGGCGCCGATCTACCAGTCGGTCAAGTTTTCGTTCGACGACACCGAGGAAACCCTGCGCTATCTCAAGGGAGAGCGCGCGGGGTTCTATTATTCGCGCACCTCGAATCCGACCTTGCGGCAGCTCGAATTGACCCTCGCAGAGCTGCAGGGACGGGAGGATTGTCTGCTGGTCGGGTCGGGCGTCGCGACCATCGCCTCGGCAGCGCTGGCGCTGTGCAAACAGGGCGACCATATCCTCGGTTTCATCGAGTCCTACGGGCCGACCCGCTATCTCGTGCAGCATGTCCTTGCGAGGTATGGCGTCACCCATGATCTTTTGTCGATCGAGGATCGACCGGGCATCGAGCGTGTGCTCGGTGAGACGCAAACCCGGCTGGTCTTGTTCGAGAGCCCCACGAATCCGGTGACCAAGATCGCGGACATCGAGCATCTGACCCTGCATGCGCGCCGCTCGGGTTGCCTCACGGTCATGGACAATACGTTCGCGGGCTTTCACAACCACGGCAGCTTCGACATCGACATCTTTCTCCACAGCCTGACCAAGTACGCCTCCGGACACGGCGATGTGATGGGCGGAGCGATCATCGCCAGCCGGAAACTGATCAAGGGCATGCGCAAGGACATCGTCTCGCTCGGCCCGACGCTCGACCCGCATGCCGCGTTCTTGATCCAGCGCGGGATGCGCACCTATTTCCTGCGTTACGAACGGCAGTGCGCCAATGCCATGGCGGTGAGCCGCTTTCTGGCGGGCCACCCGCGCGTCAAGCGGGTGTTCTATCCCGGCCTCGAATCCCACCCGCAGCACGAGCTCGCCAAACGCCAGATGCAGGACTTCGGAACGGTGGTGAGTCTCGAGCTCGAGGGCGGCGGCAAGGAGGGCAGCCGCTTCGCGGAGGCGCTTAAGTTCTTTTCGATCGCGGCGAGTCTCGGATCGACCGAATCGCTGGTGGTGCCCCCGGCACTGTTGGGTGGTCAGGAATACACCCCCGCGCAACGGGCCGTGTCCCTGATCGACCGGGGCACCGTGCGCCTGTCGATCGGGATCGAGGATGCCGAGGATCTGATCGCCGATTTGTCGCAGGCACTGGATCGGGCCTTTTCGCCCGGTTGACATAATCCGAGCACGGGAGCCCGCCGCAGGGCTCAAGCATCGGCGATCCCGGCCGATGTCTAGTGTTGGACTGTCGTGCATGAGGTATGTCAGTGAGTGTCGATCCGGTCGTCGCGTTGTCGTCGCTGCATAGTCAGAGCGCGCGAACCCATCTCACGGATTCGCTGGCCTCACCGCAATCCATAGCGCCGTTGCCGCGCGTTTGCGCCGAGCTCGCCCAGCTCACCGCCCAGCACGCCACCGATGCCGCGCAGCTCGCCAAGCTGATCCAGTCCGACCCCTCGCTGGCCGGGGAGATCATGCGGGTGGCGAATTCCCCCGCCCTGCGCCCGCGCGCCGCCGTCGTATCGTTGCAGCAGGCGGTCTCCTGGCTCGGAGTCGCCGAGGTGCGCAACATTGCGACCGCGGTGATGTTGCGCGGCGAGGTATACAACGCCCCCGGTCATGAGCCCGAGTCCGAGGATCTCTGGCGCGAGGCGTGGCTCGCGGGGCTGTGGGCCAAGGAGATCGCCCGCCAGCGCCGCAAGCATGTGGAAAGCGCCTTTCTCGCCGCGCTGATGCATCGCACCGGCGCCGCACTGGCGTTGAAAATTCTGTCCCAATTCGAGGCGGCGCAACGCACGGTCATGGATGCGCGCACCTTCGCCGACCTGGTGGCGGAATTCGAGCCCGCGTTCGGACGACTGTTGATGGACAACTGGCGGCTGCCCGAAGATGTGCAAAGCGGGGCGAGCGGTTGGCGCAACTACCGCGATTCCCCGCACTCCGACCTCGCCGGCACCGTGAACGCGGCGAATCTTCTCGCCGCGCATACGCTGCACCCGCAATTGCTCGGCGAAGATCTGGTGATCGACAGCCCGGTCTTCGAGCATCTCGGCGTATTCCCTGACGATCGGCGCGCACTGCTCGAGAAGCGCGATCACGTGCGCAGCCTCGCGGGGCTTTAATTCCGTGGCGCGCGACCGGTTCGACTTGATCTGCCTCGGGTCCGGCCCCGCCGGCCAGAAGGCCGCGATCCAGGCATCCAAGTCGGGATTTCACGCGGCGGTGATCGAGCCCGAGCTCAAGGTCGGGGGCTCCTGCCTGTTGTCGGGGACCATCCCGAGCAAGGCGCTGCGCGAGCAGGCGCTGCGTTATCGGCGGATGCACGGACACGCCTCGTCGCTCGCGGTCGAGTTGTCGGGAGATGCCCCGCTGTCCGCGTTGCTCGACGGCGTCGATGCGGTGATCGGCGCCCAGGATCGATATCTGCAGGCCCAGCTCGCGCGAAATCAGGTGGAGCTGATCCGCGGCCGTGGCGCGCTGCTCGATGCCAATCGGGTCGAAGTGCAGCGTTTGGACGGAAGCCGCACGGTGCTGCATGCGCACCGCATCGTGCTCGCCACGGGCTCCCGGCCGCGTCACGTCGCGGCGATCCAGGTCGACCACGAACACATCGTCGACAGCGATTCGATCCTCAGCCTGCCCTATCTGCCACGATCCCTGATCGTTCTCGGAAGCGGCGTCATCGCCTGCGAATACGCATCGATTTTCGCGGCGCTCGGCTGCGCAGTGACCTTGGTGGACAAGGCGGCGGAGCCGCTGGGTTTTCTCGACACGGCGTTGCGTGCGGGGTTTCTCGCCGGATTCAAAGCGATGGGCGGCAGCTATCGCGCCGGGGCACAGGTCGAGGCCGCGCGCTTCGACGGCTTCTCGCAGGTCGAGGTGTCGCTCGCCGGCGGGGACAAACTGACCGCGGACATCGTGTTTGCGGCGTTCGGGCGCGTCGCGAACATCGACGGCATCGGCTTGGAGCGCCTCGAGCTCAAGGTGAGCTCGCGTGGCCACGTGGAGGTGAACGAGCACTTCGAGACCACCGTTGCGGGCGTTTATGCCGCCGGCGATGCGATCGGTCCGCCGGCGCTCGCGTGCGCGGCCGCCGATCAGGGCAGGCGCGCCGCTCTTGCCGCGTTCGGGCTCGAGCCGCCCGCCACGACCAGTTTGGTGCCCACCGGCGTGTACACCATTCCGGAGATCGCCTGCGTCGGCCTGTCGACGGCACAGGCGATCGCCCAAAAAATCGATGTCGTGGTGGGGCGGGCCGACTTCAGCGAGGTCGCACGCGCGCACATCGCGGGCGAGGCGTCGGGGTTCCTCCACATGCTGTGCGAGCGCGGCTCGGGGCGCGTGCTCGGCGTTCAGGTCCTCGGCGAGGGCGCCACCGATCTCGTGCATCTCGGGCAGGCCGCGATCGCGACCGGCGAGACCGCGGAGTTCTTCATCGAGCAGATCTTCAACTTTCCGACCATGACCGAGGCGTATCGGGTGGCCGCGTTCGACGTGATGAAGCAGCGCTCGGCGAGGAGCGTGGCGCCGCCGGCGCTGGTGCGCGCGGCGGCGGGTTGACGGTCAGAGATTCTTGATCAGATTGTCGGCGAATTCGCTGCACTTGACCTCGGTCGCTCCCTTCATGAGCCGGGCGAAGTCGTAAGTCACGGTCTTTTGGGCGATGGTCTTGTCCATCGCGCCGATGATGGCATCGGCAGCTTCCGACCAACCCAGATAGCGCAGCATCATTTCGCCGGAAAGGATCAGGGAGCCGGGGTTCACCTTGTCGAGGTTCGCATACTTCGGGGCCGTGCCGTGCGTTGCCTCGAACACCGCATGCCCTGTCATGTAGTTGATGTTCCCGCCCGGGGCGATGCCGATGCCGCCGACCTGGGCCGCCAGCGCGTCCGACAGATAGTCGCCGTTCAAGTTCATGGTGGCGACCACGTCGAACTCGTCGGGACGCGTAAGCACCTGCTGCAAGGTGATGTCGGCGATGGCGTCCTTGACGATGACCTTGCCCGCCTGCTTCGCCGCGCTCATTTGCGCATTGGCTTCCTGCTCGCCGCGCGCGCTCTTGAGGCGCTCCCATTGTTCCCACGTGTACACCTGATCGGCGAACTCACGCTCGGCCAACTGATAGGACCAGTTGCGGAAGGCGCCCTCGGTGAATTTCATGATGTTGCCCTTGTGCACGATCGTCACGCTCTTGCGCTTGTTGACGATGGCGTACTGCAGCGCCGCGCGGAACAGGCGCTCGGTCCCCTCCTTGGAAGCCGGCTTCAGGCCGATGCCGCATGACTCGGGGAAGCGGATCTTCGCGAACTGCTTCGGGAAGGTCTGCTTGAACAGGTCGAGGAACTTCTTCACGTCGGCCGATCCCGCCTCGAACTCGATGCCCGCGTAGATGTCCTCGGTGTTCTCGCGAAAAATCACCATGTCGACCTTCTCGGGCGCGATCACCGGCGAGGGCACGCCCTTGAACCAGCGCACCGGGCGCAGGCAGACATACAGATCCAGCAGCTGACGGAGCGCCACGTTGAGCGAGCGGATGCCCCCGCCGACGGGCGTGGTCAGGGGCCCCTTGATCGAGACCAGGTATTCGCGGCAGGCGGCGACGGTCTCGTCCGGCAGCCAGGTGTTGTAGTGCTTGTTGGCCTTTTCGCCGGCGAACACCTCCATCCAGCGGATCTTGCGCCTGGGTCCGTAGGCCTTCTGCACGGCTGCATCGAATACCCGCACGCTCGCCCGCCAGATATCCGGGCCCGTCCCGTCGCCCTCGATGAAGGGGATGATGGGTTGATCGGGCACCGTGAGCTTGCCGCCGGCGACGGTGATTTTTTCACCCCCTGCGGGGACCTGCATGCTGATCGGCTTGGGGTCGGACATTCCTGCTCTCCTTTGACCGCGGCAATGCTAGCATGCGCGGCCGGAGAACCGCATTGCGCACACTAGCATCCACCCCCCACCGCGACGGCTTTCGAATGCCGGCTGAATTCGAGCGGCATGCCGGATGCTGGATGCTCTGGCCGGAACGCACCGACAACTGGCGGTCCGGAGCCAAGCCGGCCCAGGCGGTGTTCGCCGCCGTGGCGCAGGCCATCGCGGCGAGCGAGCCGGTGACCATCGGCGTGTCCGCCGGACAGTTTCAGAATGCGCGGGCGCGGCTGTCGTCCAAGGTGCGCCTGGTCGAGATCACCAGCAACGATGCGTGGATCCGCGATTGCGGGCCCACCTTCGTGATCGATGCGAAGGGCAGGCGGCGCGGCATCGACTGGACCTTCAATGCCTGGGGCGGTCTCGACGGGGGGCTGTATTTTCCCTGGGATCGGGACGACGAAGTCGCGCAAAAGGTGCTCGAGATCGAAGGCTCGGATCGATACCGCACCCCGTTCGTCCTCGAGGGCGGCGCGATTCACGTCGATGGGCAGGGCACCTGTCTCACGACCGAGGAGTGTCTCCTCAATCCGAATCGCAATCCGGGGCTGGGACGCGCGGACATCGAGGAGAAGCTGTGCGGCTATCTCGGCGTGCGCACGGTGATATGGCTCGGTGCGGGCGTTTATCAGGACGAGACCGGAGGCCACATCGATGAGCTGGCCTGCTTCACGAGCCCCGGCCACGTCGCGCTCACCTGGACCGACGACCGCGCGGATCCCCAATATGAGATCTCGATGGATGCCCATCAGCGCCTGAAGAGCGCGCGCGATGCGCGCGGGCGCGCGCTCACCATCCACAAGATTCATCAGCCGGGCCCGCTCTACATGACAGCCGAGGAGGCCTCCGGTGTCGACCGGCGCCAGGGGTCGCGCCCGCGCCGTGCGGGCGACCGCTTGCCGGCGTCATATATCAATTTCTACGTCGCCAATCGGCATGTCGTGATGCCGCTGTACGACAAGCGCCGGGACCGGGCCGCGATGCGAACGCTCGAGCGGCTGTTTCCGACCCGCGAGGTGGTGGGCGTCGAGACGCGGGAGGTGCTGCTCGGCGGCGGCAACATCCATTGCATCACCCAGCAGGTGCCCCGAGCGGCAGCCCGCTGAGCTCCCCCGCTGTCCCGGATGGAACTTTGCCGCGCACACCGCCTCGAAAGTCTTTATTCTACGCACCCCCTTACAAAACCAAACCTCGTCCGCCCCAACTGGAAGCCGCAGTGCACCCCTTCTTGAGAAAATACGCGTCTAAGATCCTGAGCGCACTGGTCTGCGCCACCGCCATCGCCGCCGCCGGTTGCCACAGCCAGGGCAATATCAGCTATTACGGTACTGCCTGGGTGGACGTGACCGCCGAGCCCGGCAACTTTACGAGCTACAAAATCTACATCGATTCGATCACCTTGACCCGAAGCGATGGCTACGTAGCTACCGTTGCCTCAACCGGGGAATTAGTCGACCTCACGCAGGTACACCACACCGCCGAGTTATGGAGCACCGGGCAAATCCCGGACGGCACCTACACCTCGGCGACGATAACCCTTGATTACACGCCTGTGGCGTCGAGTGGATCGTCGGTGATTTCCGTCATGGTCAACGGCAAGCCACAGGCCGCGACCGTGTTGGATGCGGCAACCGGGAAGGCGCCGACCACGTATTCGATCGTCACGAACTTCGATCCCAGCAATCTGCCCACGATTACCCCCACGTACGCCTCGACGAGCGCCGTGCTGCTTTCCGTCGACTTCAATCTGGCGGCTTCGGGTGTCGTTGACCTCACCACCAGCCCGGCGACGTATCACGTGCGGCCGTTCGCGACCATCGGAATGCAAGCTGCCAATAACAGGCTCATCCGGGTGCGCGGTCCGTTGATCAACTCCAGCGTCGACGTGAACACCTACACGGTCTATATACGGCCGTTCTATGATGAGGCCAACAATATCGGCAACCTCACGCTGTTCAGCCAGCCGAACACTATCTACACGCTGAACAGCAAGACGTACGTGGGAGCCGCGGGTCTGAATGCCTTGTCGGGCTTGTCGGCGGGAACCACCGTGACTGCCGGATTCACCACGTTTCAAACCGACTACAACCCGGCGAACGGGGCGACCGCCGGCCGGTTCAATGTGGTCTACGCCGTGGCCGGAAGTACCCTCGAGGATGCCTACACCGAGGGCGTCAGCGGCGACGTGATCGCCCGCGACGGCAACACGGTGACCTTGCTGGGCGCGACCTTGTTCTTGAATACCGCGGATACGTTTTACTATTGCGGGCTCCTCGACACCACCACCAACCCGTACTGCCCATCGGGTGCCCAGGTGCTGCTGGGACCGGCGACGATCGTCACCGCGGACGACAATTCGGTGCTCACCAGTGCGACTCTGAATTACAATTCGGTGTCGGTCGGCCAGCACATTACGGTACGAGGCGTGTGCGTCAATAATTGCACCGGGCCGACGGTGCAGCTCGATGCGACCAACACCACGTCGGCGAACACGGGTTCCGTGCGCCTTCAAAATACCGAGGTGTTTGGATCCTTGGTGAGCTCGGCGAGCGGAAATTTGACCCTCGATGCGCAGACCATCAACAACTGGCCCATCGCGAACTTCAATTTCACCGGGAATGGGGCCGCGGCGGTAAACCCGGCGGCATTCCTGATCGATTCCGGGTCGATCCTTCTTCCCGCAGGCACCGCGGCGGGCGATCCGGTATGGGTCAGCGGCTACACGACGCCGTTCGGCAGCGCTCCGCCGGATTTCGATGCCGTCGCCGTGAACAACGAAGCCTCCGTTCAGATCGCGGGTGGTCAGGTCGACGGCGCCGCTCCGACGGCCCCTGGAACCGGGGGTTGCGGAATCGGCAGTCAGGTATGCGACCCGGCCATCTTGCAAGTCACTTGGACCAGCAACCCGAAGCCGTTCACCACGCTGTCCGACGCCGGTTTTTCACTGAGCCTCGATCTTGCCTCGACGGCACAGATTAAAATCGGTGCCGAAGTCATCAGTTTGGCCAGTGTTCCTGCGGTCACGGTGGTTCCAACCAGTTTGACCGTGACGAGCACCTTCGCGCCGCGTTACTCGGTCGGCAACCCCGCTACGGCGACCATCACGCCGAACCTTGCCTTGAACACGAGTACGCTCGCATCGTACAGCTCGTTCTCGAGCTGGGTATCGGAGGTGAATTCGACGCTCACCGGCACTGCACCCGGCCTGCAGTTGAGTGCCATCGGAATTTACGACCGCGCCACCAACACCTTTACCGCGACCAGCATCGACTTCGTGCTCTAAACTAGCCCCCCATCATGGGGACTCGCCGTTTGCGACTTGGACTGGCCGGTGCGCTGATCGCAAGCTGGAGCATCGCCTGGGCGCAGACGCCGGCGGCCCCTGATGCCCCCGAGGGCGCGGGCCTGACCCGCCCGCGCATCTGCCTGGTCCTATCCGGCGGCGGCGCTCGCGGAATGGCGCACATCGGCGTCCTCAAGATCCTGGAAGGGTTGAAAGTCCCGATCGACTGCATCGCGGGCAGCAGCATGGGCGCCGTGGTTGGCGGCCTGTATGCGAGCGGCATGACCGCCGCCCAAATCGAGGCCACCATGCGCTCCGTTGACTGGCAGGAGGCGTTCCGCGACGCCCCGCCGCGGCGCGATCTGGCCTTCAGGCGCAAGCAGGACGACCGCAATTACCTGGTGCGTCTGCCGCTGGGTGTCCAGCACCACCACATTCTGCTCCCCAAGGGATTCATTCAGGGGCAAAAGCTCCAGGAGACTTTGCGCCAGCTGACGCTGCCGTTCAGCAACACCACCAATTTCGACCATCTACCGACACCGTTCAGCGCGGTGGCGACCGATCTGGAAACCGGCGAGGCGGTGCTGCTCGACCACGGGGACCTGTCGATCGCGATGCGCGCCAGCATCTCCGCTCCGGGTGTTTTTGCCCCCGTCGATTATCAGGGACGTTTGCTGGTCGACGGCGGCCTGGCGGAGAACCTGCCCATCGACGTGGCGCGCGCCATGGGCGCGGACATTCTGATCGTCTCGGATGTCAGCTATCCGCTGCAGTCGCGCGATCGACTCGATTCGGCGCTGTCGATTTCCAATCAGATGCTGGCGATCCTGGTGCGCAAGGATGCGGACCGGCAAAAGGCGACGCTCAAATCGCGGGACATTCTCATTCAACCCGCGCTCGGCACGACGACTGCCACCGATTTCACCGCCGCCGCCTCCATGATCATCCAGGGCGAGGCGGCGGCGCGCGCCATCGAGCCCAAGTTGGCGGCGCTTCGCGAGGGAGACCAGGCCTATCAGGGGTACGTGGCGCGCCGCGAGGTGCGCGAGCCCGGACGTCCGCTGATCAAGTTCGTGCGCGTCGATCCGGAGTCCAAGCGCTACGAGAAGACGATCCTGGCCGAGATGCAGCCGCTGGTCGGCAAGCCGCTCGATCTCGATGCGATCGGCACGCGCATCACCGAGCTCTATGGCCTGGGTTATTTCGAAACCCTGGATTACACGCTGGTGGCGCAAGGGGAGGGCGAGGATCAGCAATACGGCCTGGAGGTCCGCGCCCGTCGCAAATCCTGGGGCCCGAACTACGTCCGCTTCGGCTTGAATCTCGAGGACAATTTCCAGGGAGACAGCCAGTACAACGTCGGGGCGGAGTTCTTGATGACCGAGATCGACGATCTCGGCGCGGAGCTGCAGACGAACCTGCAGATCGGCAGCGACCCGAGGATCACGAGCGAGTTCTACCAGCCGCTCGATGCGTTGCGGATCTGGTTCGTCGCCCCGAGCGCGCGCATCGAGGCGCGCGATCTGCCGATCTTCGTGAACAATCTCGAAGTCGCCGATTTCCGCGATCGCGAGGTGGAGGGCGACCTCGACTTCGGCCGGAATCTCGGCAACTGGGGCGAAATCCGCGTCGGCTTCCACCGCATCAACGGCTTGACGTACGACCGGTTCGGAAAGCCCGCCTTCGTCCAGCCGCAATACAACAATGGGGAATATTTCTTCAAATTCAGCTACGACCAGCTCGACAACGTGCACTTTCCGCGCGAGGGCACGGCATTCGACGTGCAATGGGATGCGAACCGCACCAATCTCGGCGCCGATGCCGCCTTCGACAAGGTGTCGGTCGACTGGCTGACGGCGACCTCGCGCGGACGCAATACGCTGGTCTTATGGGCCTCTGCCGGATCCACGGTCGACGGCCATCTCACCACCCGGGACGTGCAGGATTTCTACCCGCTCGGAGGTTTTCTCAACTTGTCCGGTCTCGCTCCCAACTCGCTCCTGGGCCCGAATTTTGCCATCGCCAGGGCGATCTATTTCCGCAAGGTGGGGCGCGGCGGGGAGGGCCTGTTCGATGTTCCGGTGTACTTGGGCGCGTCCTTCGAGATCGGCAATACCTGGGCGCGAGCGGCCGACATGAGCATTGCGTCAGCGCGCAAGGATGGCTCGCTGTTCGTGGCTTTCGACACCTTTCTCGGACCGGTCTATCTGGGAGCAGGCTACGACCAATCGGGCAACGCGGGGTACTATCTGTTCCTCGGCCGCACTTTTTAGCGCGGCATTCCCTAGAACCCGCGGCTCTCCGCGAGTTTTTCGACCTTCTCGAACACCAACGCCGGTTGGTCGCCGATCCGCGAGTATTCGTGCTTTCGGGCCATGTCCTCCAACACGCGGTCGCGTTCAGCCGCGGTGAAAAACCAGTGCGTTTTCTGCCAGTCGGTGCCGAGGAGCTTGGCGAAGGGATCCCCGGGCTTGAGCCGCACTCGAATGCCGTAGGGCTGCGGGAGCACCGGGATGGTGCGGACCATGTTCTGAGCGTTGGCGATTCCCATGATGCGCTCACCATAGCGGAATCGGTGCGCGCCCGCCAGGTTGCGGTACCCGCGTGCTAGACTCCGCCGCCTTCCGACGAGGTAATCGATGGCATCATCCTATACCGCTTCCGACATCGAGGTGCTGAGCGGCCTGGACCCCGTGCGCCGGCGTCCCGGCATGTACACGGACACCACGCGCCCCAATCATCTGGCGCACGAGGTCGTCGACAACAGCGTCGACGAGGCGCTTGCCGGTCACTGCGACCGCATCGACGTGACGCTGTTCAAGGACGGCTCGTGCCAGGTCGAGGACGACGGCCGGGGCATGCCCGTGGACATCCATCCGAAGGAGAAGATCTCGGGCGTCGAGCTCATCCTGACGCGCCTGCATGCCGGCGGCAAATTCAACGACAAGACCTACCAGCACTCGGGCGGACTGCACGGCGTCGGCGTGTCGGTCGTGAATGCGCTCAGCAAGCATCTCGAAGTGTGGGTGCGCCGCGGCGGCAAGGAGTACAACCTGAGCTTCGCCGGCGGCAAGCCCACTTCCAAGCTCGAAGTGGTCGGCGATGCCCCCAAGTCGAAAACCGGCACCACGTTGAGGTTCTGGCCGGATCCGAAGTATTTCGACACCGACAAGATATCCGTGCCGAGCCTCAAGCAGGTTCTGCGCGCCAAAGCGGTGCTATGCCCCAATCTGCACGTCTCGCTCACCAATGAGCTCACGGGAGAGCGGGACGAGTGGTTCTACACCGGAGGCCTGCACCAGTACCTCGCCGAGGAGCTCGGCAAGGGTCAATGGCTGCCGCCGGAGACCTTCTACGGTAAGCGTGGCATCGACGGGGGAGCCCTCGAGTGGGCGTTCGCCTGGGTGTCGGAGTCCGAGCGGCGCGTCACCGAGAGCTATGTCAACCTGATCCCGACCACCGAGGGCGGCACGCACGTCAACGGGCTGCGCGTCGGCACCTCGGATGCGGTGCGCGAGTTCTGCGAGTTCCGAAATCTCGTCCCGCGAGGGCTCAAGCTCACCCCGGAAGACGTGTGGGACGGCGTCAATTTCGTGCTGTCCATGAAAATGCGCGAGCCGCAGTTCGCCGGGCAGACCAAGGAGAAGCTTTCCTCGCGGGAGTCCGCCGGCATCGTGCAGGGCGTGATCAAGGACGCCTTCGCGCTATGGCTCAATCAGCATTCGGACCAGGGTGAGAAGATCGCCATGCTGGCGATCTCGAAGGCCCAACAGCGGGTGCGGGACAGCCAGAAAATCGAGCGCAAGCGCACCGGCTCCGGCGCGGCGCTTCCCGGAAAACTTGCCGATTGCGTCGCCCAGGATCCCGAGCGCGGCGAGCTTTTCCTGGTCGAGGGCGACTCGGCCGGCGGCTCCGCGAAGCAGGCGCGTGACCGGGTGACGCAGGCCATCATGCCGTTGCGCGGCAAGATACTGAACACCTGGGAATCGGATACCCGGGAGGTGCTGCAGTCGCAGGAGGTGCACAACATCACCATCGCCATCGGCGTGGACCCCTCGAGCACGGATCTGTCCGGCCTGCGCTACCACAAGATCTGCATCCTGGCGGACGCCGACTCGGACGGTCAGCACATCGCAACGCTGCTCTGCGCGCTGTTCCTGCGCCACTACCGTCCGCTGGTCGCGGCGGGGCACGTGTACGTGTGCATGCCGCCGCTGTTCCGCATCGATGCCGGCAAGGAAGTGGTGTACGCGCTCGACGAGGCCGAGCGCGAGCGCGAGTTGAAGCGCATCGCCGAATCGAGTCCGCGCACCAAGGTCGTCGTGACCCGCTTCAAGGGCTTGGGCGAGATGAGCGCCACACAGCTCCGGGAGACCACCATGGCGCCGCAGACCCGGCGGCTGGTGCAGCTCACCATCGACGCCCAGGACAATCCGGATCAGCTGCTCGACATGCTGCTCGCGAAGAAGCGCGCAGGCGACCGGCGCGAGTGGCTGGAGAGCAAGGGTAATCTGGCGCGCATCGTCTAGGCGCGTCCTCTCAAGGGCTCCATGAAAGATCAGCAACTCAATTTCGAAGGCGTCGAGAAGGAATCCCTGAAGTCCTTCGCCGAGCGCTCTTATCTCGACTACTCGATGTACGTGATCCTCGATCGGGCGCTGCCGCATCTCGGGGACGGCCTGAAGCCGGTGCAGCGGCGCATCATTTACGCGATGAGCGAGCTCGGGCTCGCCGCGGGCGCCAAGCACAAGAAGTCCGCGCGCACCGTGGGCGATGTGATCGGCAAGTTCCATCCGCACGGCGATTCAGCGTGCTACGAGGCCATGGTGCACATGGCGCAGGACTTTTCATACCGCTATCCCATCGTGGATGGGCAGGGCAACTGGGGCTCGACCGACGACCCGAAGTCCTTCGCGGCGATGCGCTATACCGAATCGCGCCTCACCCGGTACGCGGATCTGCTGCTGCAGGAGCTGGGCGCGAGCACGGTCGATTGGGTGCCGAATTTCGACGGCTCGATGGACGAGCCCGTGCTCCTGCCGGCGCGCGTGCCGAACCTTCTGCTCAACGGCGGATCGGGCATCGCCGTCGGCATGGCCACGGACATCCCGCCGCACAATCTGCGCGAGGTGGTGAATGCGTGCGTCGCGCTGCTGGACGATCCGGAGTTGAGCACGCGCAAGATCATGACCTACGTCAAGGGACCCGATCTGCCCACGGCGGGCGAGATCGTCTCGCCGCGGGCCGACCTCGTGCAGATGTACGAAACGGGCGGCGGCAGCTTCAAGGCCCGCGCCACCTACTCGGTCGAGGACGGCGAGATCGTCATCGATGCGCTGCCCTTCCAGGTGTCGGGCAGCAAGATCCTCGAGCAGATCGAAGCGCTCAAGCAGCAGAAAAAGCTGCCCATGGTCGATTTCACGCGCGACGAATCGGATCACGAGAATCCGACGCGCCTCGTGATCGTGCCGAAGTCGAACCGCGTCGACATTCCCGCGCTCATGGACCACCTGTTTGCGAGCACCGACCTCGAGCGCAATTACCGCGTGAACCTGAACGTCATCGGGCTCGACGGCCGGCCGCGGGTCATGGGACTCAAGCAACTGCTGCTGGAGTGGCTCGAGTTCCGCAAATCCACGGTCACGCGGCGGCTCAAGCACCGCCACGAGAAGGTCAGCGCGCGGCTGCACATCCTCGATGGATTGCTGATCGCGTATCTGAACCTCGACGAGGTGATCCGCATCGTGCGCACCGAGGATCAGCCCAAACCGGTGCTGATCAAGCGCTTCAAGCTCTCCGACGAACAGGCCGAGGCCATTCTCGAGACCAAGCTGCGGCATCTCGCGCGCCTGGAGGAGATGAAGATCCGCGAGGAGCAGAAAAAGCTCGCCGAGGAACGCGACGAGATCGACCGGATTCTCAAGAGCAAGGCGCGTCTCACCAAGCTCGTGCGCGAGGAGCTGCTGCAGGATGCCGAGGACTACGGCGATGCGCGGCGCACCAAGCTCGTGGAGCGCGAGGCCGCCCAGGCGATCGCCGAGGTGGATCTGATCGCGAGCGAGCCGACCACGGTGGTGCTGTCGCGCCTCGGCTGGGTGCGTGCGGCGAAGGGTCATGACATCGATGCGCGCGGGCTTTCCTACAAGACCGGGGACGAGTTCCAGGCCGCGGCCAAGGGAAAGAACCTGCAGCAGGCGGTGTTCATCGATTCCACCGGCCGCGCGTACAGTCTCGATGCGCATCAGCTGCCCGCCGCGCGCGGCTATGGCGAGCCCTTGTCGGGGACCGTCGATCCTCCGGACGGGGCGACGTTCGCCGCCGTGCTGATCGGCGAGCCGGGCGATCTTTGGCTGGTGGCGAGCGACGCGGGCTACGGATTCAAGGTCAAGCTCGCCGAGCTCTATGCCCGCAACAAGAAGGGCAAATCGGTGCTCAAGGCGCCGGAAAACGCGCGCGTGCTGCCGGCACAGCCCATCGGCGATCCGGGCGCTCTCGCCGTCCTGGTCAACAATGAAGGCGAGGTGCTCGCATTGCCCGCCGGCCAGATCGAGGAGATGTCCGCCGGCAAGGGACAGAACCTATATGGGATCCCGGGCAAGAAATCCGCCGAGCGGGACGAGTATCTGACGGCCATGGCCGTGGTCGGTCCGGGGGAGATCTTGACGGTATACAGCGGCAACAGCGCCCCGATGAAGCTCAAGTACGACGAGCTCAAGCAGTTCCAGGACAGGAAGGGTCAACGGCGCCAGCGATTCTCGCGGGCATACAAGCAGATCGACCGTCTCGAGGTCTCGCCGCCCGCCTAGCGCTCCCCCGACATCGTCACATCCTCGGGGGCATTGATGAAATAGCCCTGGATGAACTCGATGCCGAGCTGCCAGAGGACCGCCATGGTGTTGGCGTCCTCGACGCGTTCTGCGATGGTCTCGACGCCTTTGCGCTTGGCGGATTCAACCAGGCCCTTGACGCGCTGCTGCTGCAGCTGGTTGGTCGAAAGACCCTGCATCAGCGAGCCGTCCACCTTGATGAAATTCATGCCGATGCTGGCAAGGAGCTTCAAGGGGTCGCGCCCCGTTCCGAAATGCTCGAGTGCGAAGCGAAACCCGAGCTTGCGCAGGTGTTCGGACAGCTCGGTGGTCTGGCG
>Ga0182012_10000738_pt1 | contig 35991 bp, 29 predicted proteins | sample 612S2SmetaG_FD_120486 | JGI IMG/M metagenome (GOLD analysis project Ga0182012, IMG submission 120486) | Permafrost microbial communities from Stordalen Mire, Sweden - 612S2S metaG | ecosystem: Environmental > Terrestrial > Soil > Wetlands > Permafrost | place: Sweden: Stordalen | collected...
CGCGCTGCCCTTGTTCAGCGGCTGCAAGGTGCAGTTTTTGCACTGCGGATCAACTTGCGCCAGATACTCCTCCGCCAGGAACACGGGAAAGCTTTCAGCCTTCTGCTTGCCCCATGCGAACAGTTCAGCATCGCGCACATATCCGTCGCTGTCAAACGGCATGTTGACGGCCGCATATCCAAATGCGCCGGGCTTGCCTTCCGCGCAGAATCCGGTAGCGAGACCGGGATTTTCAGGCTGGCAAAACATGGACATGGGCAACACGGCCGGAAGCTGCCCAGTTGCCGCCTGCGCTCCAATCACCACATTGCCGGCTGCGCTTAACGCGCGCTGCATTGCCGCGTCCTCATCGGCGCTGCGCGGTTCTGAAAGGAAGATATCGAGGCCTATGACGGCAGGCGCAGCCTTACCCACGCGATCGACGACGTCGGCGACGGTCGAGCGCGGGATCGGATACTTGTTGATCTTTGCAAATGTTGCATCGTCAAAATCGACAAACACAATGTCCTGCGAGGGGCGCGCGTATCTGCCGTGGTTGACGAGGAAGTCGTATGTCCAGTTGGTGAGGTCGCCATAGGGAGTCCAGCGCTCCAGCATCGACACCAGGAAAGTCAGTCCCAGGGCCACAACCAGGGCGACAATCAAACGGTCTGGGAAGCGGCGCTTCATGGCTGGGAACTTCATGGGTGGGCGACGGAAGACTGCTGTGCGAGCACGGCATCGATGTTGCGCACATATTTGCGGGAACGATCCGCCTCATTCGCATCGGGGTTCTGTTCGATTACGTTTTCAAAGTGCTTGCGCGCCGCCGCCAGCAGCGCTACGCTTCCCGACTGGTTGTACTGCTGGGAATAGATAATGCCGAGCCGGTAGTTGGTGAACAGGTCGTTTGGGGTGAAGGTCAGCGCGGTTTGACAATAATGGATGGCTGAATCGAATTTCTTCTGCAGCCATTCGCAGTCGCAGAGGCCGGTGTTCGCCTGTCCGCGCAACTCCTTCCATATATCGGTTTGCGCCGCGCGCTTCTTCACGCCGTAGCCCAACAGATAGCCGCCCAGATAGTAGTTGAGCTTGCCGGCCATGCCGCTGTCGAAGTTGGAGAGCGCGAGGTATTGGCTGTACTGGGCTTCCGCTTCGGCGGCCAGATTCTTCTGGCGTAGCGACTCGGCCAGCCAGAAGTGCGCTTCGGCGTTGCCCGGCGTCAACTGGATGGCCTGCCGCGCGGCCTGAATGGCGTCGTCGTAATCGCTCTTGCGCGCAAAGGCCTGCGAAAGCAGATAAAACGCCATGCCGCTGTTTGGATCGCGCTGGGTAACGACATTCAACTGCCGGATCGCCTCATCCATGTCGCCCGCGTCAAGCAGAGCGCCGGCGTAACTGGAGCGAGCCTCAAGATAATCCGGATCGATGGAGATGGCCTCTTTGAAATACTCCAGCGATTTCTTGTCTTCGTAGAGGGCATTGTAAGCGCGGCCGGCATAAAGCGCCGCCTGGCTGTACTTCGGATCGATGGCCAGCGCCGATTCAAACTCCGCTGCCGCCATGCGGTAATTCAGCTCGAAGCCCTTGTTGTAAAACTCGATGCCCTTATTGAAGTGTTCGACTGCCGCGTGGTTGCGGTTGCGCGCAATCAGGATGCGCACGGTCACCGTCGTCTCCTGACCCGGATACACTTCTTCCTGGCGCGGGCCGTCCGGCTCGTAGCCCATGTGGACTGCTTGAACGGTGTGCGCGCCGGGCACAATTCCGGGCAGCCGCAGCGCCGCAGCTTTGTTCACGACGCCCACGCTCTGTCCGTCGACGAAAACCTCCACGCCGTCCATATTGGTTTCGATCACCAGCGTGCCGTATTTCGGCGGCGGCAAATTAGCAGCCGTTACGTGCGTTGGATTGTAGGCCAGCAACATATTCGGATCGAAGCTACCGCGTTCCGATGTCGGGTTCTGCGCGGCATTGGTTGCGTCGCGCACGTTGGTATGAACGTATTCCGCCAGTTCATCCGCGCTGACGATGCCGTCGCCGTTCGTGTCGGCCTCGCCCTCCAACCCCTTCACCACGTAATAGGTGAAGATGCCGTGTCCGCCGCCCCACTTGTCACTCTCAAAGCTCTGCTCGCGATCGCGGCTGGCGGTAATCGAGAAAAGAGACTTATCAAGATCAAGCAGGGTGCGGTTTACCGTGGAGCGGTCGGCCTCCGGCGTAATGGCACCAGAGTGGCAGGAGTCGGTGATCAGCACTTTCCACTTGCCGTTGATCCGCGCGCCAATATCCTTGCCCAGCGCCTCCATGGGATAGGCCGTCCCCGCAATGTTCTTGAGATCGATGTCGTGCGGCGCGATGTACGCAGTTCCATTCGAAACAAAGCCATGGCCTGCGAAGTAGATCAGAACTCGGTCGTCGGGATGAGTCACCGACGGCAGCCATGTCTCCAGCTCGTGCTGGATATTCGCGAGTGTCGCCTGGCTATCGATCAGCTTATGCACGTTCTCCGCGGGAAACTGGCCGCCCTCCGGACTGATCAGCACTGTATACACGGATTCGGCATCCTGATCTGGGTATTGCAACTGCGCATCGGGCGGAAGGTTTTTGTATTTCGAAATGCCGATGACCAGCGCATAACTGCGCGGGATGCGCACCGTCGTTGTCGCGGCCGGCGCGGCCCCTTCCTTCTTGAACGTCAGGTCGCGATTCTGGTCCGGCCCAGCGGGTTTGGTTTCGGTGGTCTGGGGCGCGGTGGGCTGTGGTGCGGCGCCTTGCGCCACGAGCGCGGGACCGGCCCATAACGCGAATGCGGCCAGGAGTTGGATGGATCGACGATTCATGCCTCGTGCCCCATAATGATGCTTTTCTTCAGGTTTATCACTTGTGTGCGAGCAAGAACTCGTACACCACCGGCCCCGACAGCGGCACGCCGCTGCTCACCGTAGTGCCCGACGCATTGTTGGTAAACTTCAGGTCCCGCGAAGCCCCGTTCGCCATCTGCGTCAGGTCGCGGGGCAGGGCCTCTCCCGGCGCAACCGCCTTCGGTCCCGCTCCCGAGTCAACGCACTCGCCGCGGGCCTTGAATACCTCGTCGTTGCATCGCGGGCGCATGGTGGCCGGAGCGGTACCCTGCGGAGGCAGCGAGGTTGCGTGATTCTGGATTTGCCCCAGGGTCAGGGTTGCCGGGCTGAGAACGAAGTAGAGCTTTTCATATCCCGCCGGACCGCTAACTTCGAACCAGCCGTTTTCCGTGGCCGGCATCACGTATTCATGTCCGTGCACAATCCGGTTGTCGTTGCCTGTCTCAGGGCGCGGAAACAATACGTCGTATTTGCCTGAAGTATTCAGATCCAGCACGTAGAGATAGCCATCCACCGCGGGTTTTATCCGGAATCGCACCGTGTCGCCCGCGGCGAATACATGCTTGGGATCGACCGTTTGCACCCAGTCGCCGGCCTTCTTCTCGACGGAAATCGAGACGAGGCCTACACCTGTGGAGTCCTGCGCTGCCAGGATCCCCGGCGACGCCGCTCCGAGCAGCATGACCAACAAAAGCAGTTGTCTCGGCATAAGACCTCTCTGTCACGCCGGGGATTTCTGTCTGGAACCCATCATCGCAATCCGCGGCGCATCGTGTTCGTCCATTCTCGGGGGGAGTAACGCACCATGATAACGCCATCGAACAGGAAAAGGGGAGAAGAGTTTTTTGGGTAGCCGGATCCCGGCGGACAGCCGCCTGCCTTTCAAGCCCCTTGTCCACCAGCGGCGGAATGCTTTATGCTCCAGTCCTCATCCTTCGAACGTAATATATTAGAGCCTGTTCTTGGCTTTCGTGCGGGCAGGCCTGGGAGGCAATTCTCCTCAGGCGGAATGCCTGCCGGCGGGAAAGCGAATAGCAGTCTCGGGATCGAAAGAGAAGTTCGCGATGAATCTGAGGTTCTGGGGAGTGCGCGGTTCCATCCCGACACCGGAGGCGAACCGGCTTCGCTACGGCGGCAATACCACCTGCCTGGAGATTGGCTGTCCCGGCGAAAAAGAGGCCGTCATCATTGACTGCGGCAGCGGCCTTCGAGCCCTGGGCGAGGAACTTCTTGAGCGCCAGGTGTCGCGCATCCATATTATGCTGACGCACTTCCACTGGGACCACATCCAGGGCCTGCCATCTTTCGCTCCGTTGTTCCGGCCCGGCGTGGAGATCGTCTTTTACGCAAATCGTGCTGCCCACAAGGCGCGAAACCTCCTCGAGACCCAGATGGCTCATCCGTTCTTTCCGCTGCCCTTCGCTGAGGTTGGATCACGCACAGAGTTCCGGCGCATCGAATGCGGCATGCCCTTTCAGGCTGGATCGATCACGGTGGCGGCCTTCCCTCTTTTTCATCCGCAGGGCGCTGTGGGGTATCGCGTGGAGTCGGACGGGCAGGTGCTGGTGCACGCCGCCGATCATGAGCACGGCAATCCGGAAGTCGATGCGGGACTGACTCGCGTGGCGGAGAATGCGGATTTACTTGTCATGGACGCCCAATACACGCCGGAGGAGTATGCCGGCAAAGTGGGCTGGGGACACTCCAGCTTTGCCCACGCGGCCCAGGCGGCCCAAAGCGCCGGAGTTGGCCGCCTGCTGCTCTTCCATCACGATCCGGATCATAGCGACACATTTCTCGATGGAATGCTTCGAGACGCAAGGACGCTGTTTCCCGCGACCGGAATGGCCAAGGAAGGCATTGTGCTGGACGTTGCGCAACCCGTCGAAACAGCACCTGCGGCCCCATAGCCCTGCACCCGCAGCGGTTTCAATTAGGAGAATGATGAAACGATTCCTGCTTTCAGCGCTGCTTCTTCTCGCGGCAGCCCCCAGCCTGCATACACAGCCGGTCGCGCTCTTTTATATGACCAGCAATCCTGACTCGATCCGTTCCTTTCTCGCCCATTCCTCCCAGATCGATTTGCTTGTGCCCGCCTGGTACCAGGTGGACGAAAACGGACTGCTCACCGGCTCTCCCGATCCCGCGGTGCTCAAGCGGGCGCAGGATGAAAAGCTGCCCGTCATGCCGATCATTGCCCTGTTCAACAAGAAGGGCTTTCATGCCCTGGCCTTGAACAGCGGCGCTCAGGCCGTCATGAACCAGGCCATGATCCGGGAGTCAAAACTGCATGGCTACATCGGCTTTCAGTTCGACTTTGAGAATATCGACTGGACCGACCGCGATCTGCTTACCCAGGTGGTGAAAACCTCCGCAGAAGCGATGCACAAAGCCGGCCAACAACTGACCATTGCCACGGTGCCCAACGCTCCCGGCTATCCCGGCGCCGGCGGCTTCGCGAAGTGGATCTACACCGACTGGCGCGGCGCTTACGACATTGCCGAAATCGCAAAATACGTTGACCTGATCTGCCTGATGACCTACGACCAGCACACCCGCTGGACCGTGCCCGGTCCCGTTGCTGGTTGGGGCTGGACAGTCGAGAATCTCGATTACGCGCTCAAGGTTGTCCCCAAAGAAAAGCTTTCGCTCGGCATTCCACTCTACGGCTACCATTGGTTCACGGGCGCTCCCACCAAAGAGAGCGAGACTGCCGCGGAGAAGCCGAACCCCACCGCCGAGTACATCGGCACAGCCAACGCCCTGCAGCTTGCAACAGCCTACAACGGCAAGATCCAGTGGGACGCTGATGATCACAACGCGTACTTCTACTTCTATCGCGATCAGATGCGCGAATGGATCTTCTTCACCGACCTGCATACTTTCAAGGATCGCTATGAGCTCGTCCAGAAAGACGGGCTGCAGGGCTTCTGTTCGTGGGTTCTGGGTGAAGAAGACCCTGCAATCTGGACGTTTCTTCCCCACCGGCATTGAAACCGAACGGAGTCCGCCACAGCGCGGGGACTATTCTTTCCTGGTGCCCGCTGCCACCCCGATGACTGCCTGGAAAGCCGGTTTCGGCTGATCGTTGCGATCGAAGAGCAGCGGATAGCTGGTGCGCCCCTTCACCGGCCAGTCGTTCAGCCACGAATCCTTATCCGTGACTCCCCAGAATGTCACCCGCGTGACGGTGTCGCGGTGCTTCAGGAAGACCGCGAACAGATCGGCATACCGCTTGGCCAGTTGCTGCTCGACGGCGGGGGGCAAGCCGTTGGCATATGGATTCATTTTGGGATCCTGTCGCATCTTCAAGGAGACTTCGGCGCTGAACATCTTTGGATCGCGGGGCAGCACGTCGATGTCGAGTTCCGAAATCACCACCTTGACCCCGAGCCTTGCGAACGCGGAGATGGTGGCGTCCTCATCCTCAATCGAGGGCCACGCGAGACTGTCATGGCCTTGTATGCCGACAGAAGCGATAGGGATTCCTTGGGCCTTGAGCCTTTTGATGAGAGCGATTGCCCCATTCCGCTTCGCTTCATTCTCCAGTGAGTAATCGTTGTAGGTCAGCTGTGCCTGCGGATCGGCTTCGTGCGCGTACTGAAATGCCTTTTCAATGAAGTCGTCGCCGATGATCTTCGACCACTTCGACTGGCGCAGGGTCCCGTCTTCATTCAACGCTTCGTTCACCACATCCCAGCTCTGAATGCGGCCCTTGTAGCGCCCCACGACCGTAAAGATATGGTCGTGCATCCGTTTCAACAACGCATCGCGAGTGAGCGGCTTGCCTTTTTCGTCCTCGAAGACCCAATCTGGAACCTGGCTATGCCAGACCAGGTTATGGCCCACAATGAACATATGATTCTTCTCGCCGAATTCGACGTATTTGTCGGCGAGTTCGAAAGAATAAGTATTCGGCTTGGGATGAACCCGTTCCCACTTCAAACAGTTCTCGGGCGAGATGGAATCGAATTGCGATGCGGCGATTGCCGCGCCACGCGCATCGCTTCCGGTGATTTGCGCCTCATTGATGGCCACGCCCACATGGAACAAATTGCGATAAGCGTCTTTGAGTGTGGTGGGAGCTTGCGCCGCAACACTCGTCCCGATTAGAAAGAAAACCGTGATGAATCGCCGTTTCTGCATTTCCCTGCTGCTCCCGAAGTTTTATGAATCATGATAACGCAAACATGAAATCAGCGTTCCGAGCAGAAAAGCGGCCGCGCCCGATTTCCCGATGCGGCCGAAGAAATCGCCGCGGCCTACAATGGGTCGGACAAATAGCCTTTGCGCCGCTCGGAGAGATCGTGCGAGATAGTCATGTTGAGCTTCATGGAGATGCCGTAGAAGAGCAGGCAGACAGCAGCGGCAAGAAACGCCGCGCCCGAGTAAACGGAGGCGGTGAGGCGAATGCCGAGCAGTGCATGTTCGGTCTGCACGGCATCGGACTGATAGCCGTAGAGAGCGAGCAGCCATCCGGCGATTGCGCCGCCCAGCGCAACGCCGACCCACAGCGCAAAGACCACCGCCGCAGTCACCGTGCCGGTGGCGCGGCGTCCCGTCTTCCATTCGCCGAAGTCGGCCACGTCGCCCATCATGGACCACAGCACCGGGCCTGAGCACCCAAACGCAAACTGCCGCAGAACCTCAAGACCAATAATCGGCACGATGGCCGTCGCCGGGATAAAGAACAAAGCGATACACAGGACGCCAGTCAGCAACATGCTCCAGAAGAAAAGCATTCGCTTGCCGATGCGCTTTGTCAGGGCAGTGGAACATGCTACGCCGATCAGAAGCGCCGTCAATCCGAAGCCGTTGAACCAACTGAAGAGGAGCCTGTTTCCGGAGCAGTTCTCAAAGTAGGGCAGCATCACATTGCCGCGAATGAGGAGTGCGGTGAAATAAAAGACAGTCACCAGGAACAGGGCGATCCACGGGCCGTTCCGGACCAGGTCGCCAAGATCGCGGGCCACGGAGGTCTTCTGGTGCACATCGGGCTGAATCCTCTCTTTGGATACGGCGAACGCGATCAGGAAAAAGATCACAGAGAGCCCCAGGAAGATGCCCATCGTCAACTGGTAGCCCCGCGCGCTGTTGTTTCCGCCGAGAAACTTGACCATGGGAACGGCCAGGCTGCCGACGATGAAGCCAGCGGTATTGGCAAACATTTGACGATAGGTGGAGATGCTGTTGCGCTCGTTTGGATCATCGGTCATGACGCCGTTGAGCGAGGCATAGGGGACATTGTTGGCGGCGTAGATGAGGCGCAGCATCAGATAAGTGCACCAGGCGTAGATCAGCTTGCCCATGGGGCTGAAATTGGGCGTGGTGAAGGTCAGAATGCCGATGACGCCGAAAGGGACCGAAGTCCACAAGAGCCAGGGACGGAAGCGGCCCCAACGTGTGTTGGTGCGATCGGCGATGACGCCCATGACCGGATTGAAGCAGGCCGAGCTGAGGCCAACGACGAGGAACATGAGGCTGGTTTGCGCCGGTGTTAGTCCGTAGGTTTTTGTATAGAAATCGAGTTGCAGGGCCATCAACGCCTGGAAGACGAAATTGGCGGCCAGATCGCCCAGGCCGTATCCGAATTTTTCAGTAAATGGGAGTCTTGCGCTCGTCTGTGTCATCGATTTCTACCCACTTTCACTTCCGGTCGAGAGTCTTGTGAAACCCTCTTTCAATCGGTGGAGCGCCCCCGCGTTGTCATTGCAGCGGCGCTGCCGGAATACTTCCCGCGGTTCTTCGCGGGGCTTGCTGTTGCGTTTATTCGGTGACTCGCAGGATTAGCCTGGTCAGATCCGCATCCCGCGAAGAGTTACCGACCATGATTTCAAAATCTCCGGGTTCCACCACATACTTCATATTCACGTCGAAGAAAGAAAGCTCTGCCGGCGTGATATCGAAAGTGACCGTGGTGGTCTCACCGGGCTCGAGCTGGACTTTTCGGAAACCCTTGAGCTCCTTGATGGGCCGCGTCACCGAACTGACGAGATCGCGGATGTAAAGCTGCACCACCTCAGATCCCGCGCGCTTGCCGGTGTTGGTTACATCCACAACAAGCTGCGTCGCGCCGTCTGTCCGAATCCGCTTCTTTGTCAGCCTTGGGTTTTCGATTTTGAAGGTCGTATAACTCAACCCATAACCGAACGCATACAGCGGCGAGACATCGTCCCACAGGTATCCGCGCCGCGCCGATGGCTTGTAGTTGTAGAAAACCGGCAGGTGACCAACAGAGCGAGGCACCGAAATCGGAAGCTTGCCGCCGGGGTTGTAATCGCCAAACAGCACGTCGGCAACCGCATGCCCGTTCTCCTGGCCGAGATACCAGCATTCGTAAATCACCGGGACATTCTCGGCAACGTAGTTGATGGATAGCGGTCTGCCGTTAAAGAGGAAGACGATCACCGGCTTGCCCAGCGCAACCATCGCCTTCACCAGTTCTTCCTGGCGTCCAATCAAGTCCAGGCTGGTGCGGTCGCCCATGTGATTCAGCATCCATGCCTCGCGCGAGGTCTGCTCGTTGCCGCCGATCGCCAGCACGATGACGTCGGCCTTCTTTGCCACGCGCACCGCTTCGGCAATCTGCTTTCGATCCTCTTCCGGATCGCTGGGCACCACCTCATCCTGGTTCCACGAACCGCCGATGGTGATCTTGCAGCCCTCGCTATAGAGGACCTTCACCTTCTTCCCTACTTTTTCCTTGATGCCTTCCAGCACGGTGATATTTTGCTTTGGCACGCCGCTATAACCGCCCAGCAGGGCGCGATCCGCGTTCGGTCCTATCACGGCGATGGTCTTGATGGCGTTCAAATCGAGCGGGGCGATGCCGCCTTCGTTTTTCAACATGGTGATGGATTCATGCGCCGCCGTCAGCGCCAGGCTGCGATGCTCATCGCAGCTCACCACGCGGTCGGCCTCTTCGGGGTCGACGTATGGGTCGTCGAACAACCCCATCTCGAATTTCCAGAAGAGCATGGGCGCGACCAGGTCGTCGAGTTGCGACTCTTTCAACACGCCCTTCTTCACCAACTCGACCAGGTGCAGGTAGCAGTCCGGATCGGGCAACTCGATGTTGACACCCGCTTCCACCGCCAGCTTGCACGATTCCTTCTTGTCCTTGGCGACGAAGTGTCCATGCGTGTCCGGCCTGTATCCAAGCTCCCAGATGGCGTAGTAATCCGAAACCACAAATCCCTTGAAGCCCCACTCCTTGCGCAGCACATCCCGCAGCAGCCACTTGTTGGCATGCGACGGCACGCCATCGATCTCGTTGTACGAGGCCATCAGCGTCACCGCTCCCGCTTCGCGCAGAGCCTCTTTGAAGGTGTATAGGAATGTCTCCTGCAGCACTCGCAGCGAGACATTGGCCGGAGCGCAGTTCATACCCGATTCCGGCTGCCCATGTCCGACAAAGTGCTTGAGCGTCGCCAGCACATGGCGCTTGTCCTTGAAGGTCGCGTCACCCTGGAAGCCGCGCACCGCCGCGATCCCCAATCGTGAAACCAGGTAGGGATCTTCGCCATACGTCTCCTCGACGCGGCCCCAGCGAGGCTCGCGCGCCACATCCACCACCGGTGTCAGCGCATGGTGAGCACCGCGCAGGCGCGCTTCGAGAGCCGTCATCGTGAACAGCGATTCCACCAGCTCGGGATTGAACGTTGCGCCCAGGGCGATGGGCTGCGGAAAACTGGTTCCATCCGGAGCCGCGTGGCCGTGCAGGCACTCCTCGTGGAACATCACCGGAATGCCCAGACGGCTGTTCTCGAGGAAAAATTTCTGGATGTCATTGGTGAGCACGGCCATCTCCCGAGCCTTCTTGCCGCCGCCGGCATCGCTGGGCCGGCCCACCTGGCCCAGTCCGCGTCCGTCGCGAAACGATTTCTTTGCCTTCTGGAGATCGAAGTTGCCCTCGGCATCCAGCATTGTCTGGGCCTTCGATTGCCAGACGCACATCATCTGGGCAGCTTTTTCTTCGAGCGTCATCCGCGCAAGCAAATCCTTCACGCGCTTGGCGGAGGGCAGCTTGGCATCCTTATATGTGGGGGCAGCTTCGCGGGTCTTCGCGGCGACAGCGGACTTTTGCTTTTTCATACGATCGAATCCTCGGAGGTTTTGCTCGCGGTTAGGCGCGGCGATTGGGTGGAAACGGTGTGGAGAGCGAAGGGGCTGAATCGGCGACGGAGGTCGTCCGGCAGGGTGCGGAGCCAGGGATTCGCCGGCTCCTGCGGGAGCCCGGGCGAGACTCGGAAAAGGTCGAATCTTCGATCTAAAAATCCCACTTGACACGACTCCCACACCGGAAGAGCGCGCCGGTTACCGTCGAGCGAGGGGATGGGACCGCCCGCGTCCTCGGTAATGCCTGCTCTGCCGCCTCAACCAATCTAGTAGCCCAAGGCGGAAAGAGCAATAGAAAAGCGATTTTCTTCAAGATCCGGCGGCCCGGTTGAGGAGCCGTGAGAACAGGCCGCCAGGATGTATGCAAGAGCGCATAAACCCTTTGCTTCAAGCGATCAAACCCATCCTGCGAATCTCCTCCAACAGGCTGGCCTTATTGACAGGCTTGACGAGGTAAGCATCGCAGAGCGCGTGGAACGACCCAACAACCTCCTTCGGATCGTCGACAGACGTCACCATAAGAATTTTTACGCCGTTGGTGGAGAGAACGCCATCCTTTGTCTCCAGTTTGCGAATCCGATTCACTGCTTCCACGCCACTCATTTTCGGCATCCTGATATCCATGCAGATCAGATCGTAGGGCGCGGCGCCGGCGAGGGCCATGCGAAATGCTTCCGCGGCTTCTTCCCCATCAACGGCAATGTGGCATTCGCCATAGCGGGCGAGGAAATTCTGCATGAGAATCCGGCTGGTAAACTCATCTTCAACGACAAGCGTTTTCATGGGCATTATTCTTTCCTGCTTCATCGCACTGTATCGACTGACTCATTCCGTTTGATCGCATTTTCGTTTGATCGTTTCCTTGAGCAGACCGGCAAATTCAACTGCGCACCCCGGCTGACATACGCTCCACCTCGGACGGGGAAGGCCACTCCTCACATATCGGCCAGTTGCGGCAGGTCATAACATCACTGGCTGGTTGCCGCCTCTCGGCAATGGAGCGCTGCTGCTCGGCATGCTGGTGCCGTTATTCGGAATCCGGCGCGGAGGGCGCGCAATGCGGCGCGGCTCTCTCCTCTTGCTGGCAGCCGTCTCCCTGGGCATCGCCGCGGCTATCGGCGGCTGCGGGGGGACTCTTTGACCAGCCTCCGCAAGACTATCCCATCACTGTCACCGCGAGCAGCGGTCCGCTTCAGCACTCCCCATGGTGAACCTGACACTGAAGTGACGGTTTCAGAACTCTCTGTGAATCTTCAGCGTGACCCGTTCGATAGAGCCGCTCGTTGAGACGCGAGGCGCGTAACGGCGTCGCTTTGCTTCGTCATTTCGTGGACCGCGTAGCCCTTTTCCGCCAGCGCTCCGGTGGGGCATGCCTGGACGCATTTGCCACACCCGGTGCAGTTCCGCGCCTGCCCCCAGTTATCCTTCAGGTCACTGACAATGCGGGAGTCGATTCCGCGCGATGCGACCTCCCACACATTCGCTCCTTCCAACTCGGCGCACACTCTGACACAGCGTGTGCACAGGATGCAGCGATTGTGATCCAGGACAAAGCGAGGATGCGTCATATCCACGGACAACCGAGGGTTGTTGTAGGAGTAGCGCACATGCGTGACGCCCAGGGATTGGGCCAGCGATTGTAGTTCACAATGGCTGTTTGAAACACATACCGAACAGATGTGATTGCGTTCCACCAACAGCAGCTCGACGGCCATCTTTCGGTAGAGCGCGATCTTGGCCGAGTTTGTCTTGATTGACATTCCGTCCTGAATCGGAGTGGTGCAAGCGGGCAGAAGCCGATCGGTGCCGGCGAGTTCCACAATGCACACACGGCATGCCCCGACCGCGCTCAGCCCCTTCAGATAACAAAGCGTCGGGATGTGTTTTCCGTTGGCAAGGGCCGCTGCCAGAATGGTTTGTCCCTCATGAGCCGGAACCAACTCGCCATCAATCCGGACGGAGATCGTCTTATTCGGCAAAGCGGCACTCCTTTCTTTCTTACTCGTCGCACTTGGAGTTGACGGGTATCTTCAAGTCGCAGCGAAGGCAGCGGCAGCATTCCTCAAGCACCTCTTGCGAATCGAGGCCGGCAACCACTTCCTGCTGCGAGTGGATTCGGGAGGACGGGGGCATTGCGCGCGCTGTGTGGCGACGGCTGGGGCTCGGCTCTCCCGGCGCCTGGCGGCTGTATTCGAAGTGCGGAAACAGCTTGTCCCAGCGCGGTTCGCCCGTAGCGTTCACGCCCATCAGGCGCTCGTCGATCTTGCGCGCCGCCTGCTTGCCCCCGCCCATGGCATTCGACACGTTGGATGCACCGGTAATCACGTCTCCGCCCGCATAGAAACCTGCGCGGCTGGTCTCAAGAGAAATGCGGTCCACCTTGATGGTCCCTTCCTCTTTCAACTCCAACCCCGACGCGCGGCAGAAATCCTGATCGAAGGTTTCGCCCACCGCAAGAATCACGCTGTCGCACTCGAAGCGCAATACCTCGTCGGTGGGGATAGGCCGTCTTCTGCCCGATTTATCGTATTCGCCGAGCCGCGTCTTCACCACCTCAATGGCCTTCACGTTCCCGTCGGCTCCGCCAAGAATGCGATGCGGCGCAGCCAGGAATACGAAGCGCACGCCCTCCTCTTCGGCTGCCTGGATTTCCTCATCGATAGCCGGCATGTCATTGCGTTCGCGCCGATAAAGAATGGTTGCGCGCGAACCCATGCGCAACGCGGTGCGCGCCGAATCGATTGCCGCATTGCCGCCGCCGATCACCGCAACCCGCGAACCAAGTGGCGCCTTCTCGCCTTTAGCCACCGATTCGAGAAACGGCAGCGCGGGAGACACGCCTTTCAACTCCGTGCCAGGGAGATAAAGCCACGATTCTTTCCACGTTCCAATCGAGAGAAAAACAGCATCGAAGCGGCTCGCCAGTTCGTTCAGGGGAAGGTCGAATCCAACCCTGGTATTGAACTCCATCCTGACGCCGATTCTCTCAATGAGATCGAGTTCGCGACGGAGGACGGACTTGGGCAACCGGTACTCTGGAATGGCGAAGCGGAGCATGCCTCCGGCCTCGCTGCGCTCCTCGAAGATGGTGATATCGTGACCCAGCAGCGCGAGATAGAAGGCGGCGGTAAGTCCCGTTGGGCCGGAGCCGGCCACCGCGATCTTACGCCCCGTGGATTCAAGCTTACGCGCCAGAATGCGCTCCACCATTGGCTCAAATCGATCGGACTGGTAGATTGCGTCGGCGATAAACCGGTGCACCTCGCGCATGTTCACGACCTCATCGAAGGACTGGCGCCGGCAGCGATTGTCGCAGGGATGCTGGCAAACCCTCCCCGTCGATGCGGGCAGCGGATTGTCCATCACCACCGACTCGAATGCATCTTCGAGCCGCCCCTCCTGGTAAAGCTCAAGGAAGCGCGGAATGTTCATCCGCAGAGGGCAACTGTTTTCGCACGGAGACAACGCCAGCTCCTGGCACACGCCGGCGCGGCAACGTCTGGCCAGGATGTGATCCTCATACTCCTCGCGGAAATGGCGGATGGTGGTGAGCACAGGATTGGGCGCGGATTGGCCCAGCCCGCAGAGCGAACACTCGCGAACCATCCGCCCCAATTCATCCAGCGAGAGCAGGTCCTCCATATTGCCGTTGCCCGAAGCAATCGAGTTGAGAATGCGCAGAGCCTTGTTTAACCCCACCCTGCACGGCACGCACTTGCCGCATGACTCAGAGTGCGTGAACTCGACAAAGTAACGCGCCACATCCACCATGCAATTGTCTTCGTCCAGAACGACCATTCCGCCCGAACCCATGATGGAACCAAGCTGTGCCAGGCTCTCGTAATCGACCGGAGTGTCCAGCATCTCCACCGGGATGCAGCCGCCGGAAGGGCCGCCGGTCTGCACAGCTTTCACGCGCCTGCCGGCCAGCGCACCTTCTCCCGTGTCGTAAATGAATGTCCTGAGCGGCGTTCCCAACGGCATCTCCACAAGGCCGGTGTTCTGAATCTTTCCGACCAGCGAAATGACCTTGGTTCCCGGACTCTTCACGCTGCCCGTCTCAGCAAACCACGCCGGCCCTCGCGCGACGATGGGCGCGATATTGCACCACGTTTCGACGTTGTTGATGTTGGTCGGTTTGCCCCACAAGCCTTTCTGCGCGGGAAACGGCGGCCGTGGGCGCGGCCGTCCGGCGAATCCCTCGAGCGATGCAATCAACGCGGTCTCTTCACCGCAGACAAACGCACCCGCGCCTTGCACCAGTTCGATGTTGAAGTTGAATCCGCGGCCGAGGATGTTGTTGCCCAGAAGGCCGTATTCACGCGCCTGGTCGATGGCCACGCTCAGCCGTCGAACCGCCAGCGGATACTCCGCCCGCACATAGATGATGCCCTCCGTCGCACCCATCGCGTAGCCGCCGATAATCATCCCCTCCAGCAGCGAATGGGGATCGCCTTCAATCTCATTGCGATTCATATAGGCGCCGGGATCACCCTCGTCCGCGTTGCAGATCAGGTACTTCGCGTCCGCCTTGGCTTTCGCCAGGTAGTCCCACTTGTTGCCAGTGAGGAAGCCGGCTCCGCCTCGTCCGCGCAGACGCGATGCCTTGATCTGTTCGATCACCGTCTCAGGGCGTCCATCGATCAACACCTTGTAAAGCGCCTGGTAACCGCCGACTGCGATATATTCCTCCACATCCTCGGGATTGATCAGTCCGCAATCGCGCAGCACAATTTTCTTCTGTCCCTTGAAAAATGGGATCGCATGCCAAGGCGCAACTTCGGGGTAACCCTGGCCGTACTTCACGTGCGAAGTAACGTGATCCCATTCCTCGATCTTGCAGAAGATGAGATCGGTCGGCATCGCCTTCGTCGACAGGCTTTCCAGAATGCGCCCAGCGTCGTTGGCATGAACGCGCCGCATCATGAGCAGGGGCGATCCCGGCATGCGCACGCTCACCAGCGGTTCCTGGAAGCATGCGCCAAAGCAGCCCACGCCGGTTAGCAGAACCTCCAGCCCGCTACGTTCAATGGCCTCATTCAACGCATGGAATACCTCTTCCGCGCCGTTGCCGCGGCCACACGTTCCCATGCCGACCGCGATGCGCGGAGTGTTTGGCAGCAGCTTCGCGAGCCCGGATTCACGCACCGCGTTGAACGCGCCAATATCCAGAATTCGCGGCATCATTTCCTCCCCTGCGAAAGTGCCTTCACTTCCCGTTGCAGCGAGCGCTCGTTGACGTGGCTCAGGATGTGATGATTCACTTCAACCACCGGCGCCAATGCGCACTGGCCGAAGCAGGCAACCGTGCGGATCGTGAATCTGCGGTCGGGCGTGGTCATGGCCAACTTATCCGTATCGCTGGTCTCGCTCAGATCGCGTTCGCTCAGCCCCAGATCCAGGCAAAGCTTCGCCAGCAAGCCACGGGAGCCCCTCGTGTGGCACGCCGTTCCCCGGCAGACGCAGATCACGTTATCTCCTTGCGGCTGGAGATTGAACAGCGTAAAGAACGTTGCCGCGCTATAGACCCTGGCCGGAGGAATGCCGGTCCCGTTGGCGATGTAGCGCAGAGATTCCATCGACAGGAACTTGTGCGCATTGGCCGACTGAACCGATTCGAGGATTCCCAGCAACGCTCCCGGACGACCCGCGTGACTGGCAATTGTCTGGTCGATCAGCATTTTTTCGCGAGCATCCAGAACCTCAGCAGCGACACTATGCATCGTTCCTCCTCATCTGCCTGCGCACCTCCGGCAGGGCGATGCAATCGTCACACTGCGCAGTACTATCGGTATGCTTTGAGGGCCGGGCTCGCAACTGCCGGTTGCACGCTCCGGAGTGGCCGGTTTGAGAGGTATCGCAAATGGAACCTTCCTCTGTTTCTGGACTCGCCCCCGGGAGAAAAGAAGACAGGAAGTTAACGCTCATTGCCGCGCTTCCCAATGTTGGCGCATTGGCCTGCGCGTTCACAATTCAGCGCCATCCGCTCAGAATGATCCCCGAAGAATGTCCGCCCGGAACATTGACACCGCGGGCAGGCATTTGAATGTGCCTCGGATCACTTGGAACTGTGATGTTGGGTGTTTTTGAAATCACCAAAGGAATGGAACTGCGTTCCCGTCCCAGCCATCCGATTCAATCAGATCCGCCCTGAAAAAGCGGACATTTCGCCGGGCTTTGCGAGGATTGACGCGGCACTCAAGAAGAGGAGTTCGTCGTTATGCCGCCCGATGCAAATCGACAACGGCTTTCAAGTCCCGGTGGTTGTTGGCGCAGCCGGACACTCTTGCCGAATCTCCATTCGCCGACCCCCACAGAACAAACTCCATGGGCCGGTCCATCTCGGCCGGAACATGACCTGCGTAAGGAGCCACACGAACGTTCAAATAGACTTCTGGTCCGTCAGTCGTATACGAACCGGTGTACGTGTGGGCGGGATCGCCACCCAGAATCTCTCCGTCCCGCAGCACTGCGATGCCGTCGCCCTGCACTGGTCCTGCGGTGAAATGCGCATACCAGAGACCATCGAATTTCATATCGCCAACCTCCTTGTTGGGAGAGAGTGATTCTGACGAATTAGCCTACTCCGTATTTTGGAAAACTTGGCAGTGACTGCGGTCACATCACTTTTCACAGTCGAGGAATATACCACCGCCATGAATGCCGTGGCCCTGATCGTGGCTGCGCCGTGCTCGCTTCTGCTGGGAGCCGTATTACAGATTCTGGTCGCGCGCCTCTGCTCCGCCAGGACCAAGGGAATCCTGGCCTTGCTCGCTTGCCTTCCGGCGGTCGTCTCCGTGGCCGGCGCCATGCGCCTCATCCGCGATGGGCGCGCACTCGACCTCAACCTTCTGCAATGGGACGGCCCGCTGAGCCTTGTGCTTCACGTGGATGCGCTCAGTCTTCTCTTTGCGTTTATGGGCGCGTTCCTGGGCGCGCTGGTGCTGCTCTATTCCATCGGTTACATGGCGCACGACAAATCAGCCACGCGCTTCTACAGCATCATGCTGATCTTCATTGGCGGATTCATCGGCCTGGTCTACAGCGCCAACCTATTCTTCCTTTATCTGTGCTGGGAAGCGATCGGCCTCTGTTCCTTCAGCCTGGTGGGCTTCTGGTACACAAACAGCGAGGCTGTGTCCGGCGCGCGCAAAGTTTTGCTGATGACCCACATTGCCGGCTACGGCCTGCTCGCGGCGATTCTGATTCTCTATCACCGCACGGGGAGCGCACTGTGGACCGATCCGGCCGTGGCGCGCAGTTTCACGGGCGGCGTCTTCCTGTTGATGCTCGCCGCGCTGGTGGCCAAGTCTGTGCAGGTTCCTTTGCACACCTGGATTCCTGAAGCCATGGCGGCGCCGACCCCCGTCAGCGCACTGCTTCACGCGGCCTGTTACGTGACCGCCGGCGTCTACCTTGCCGCGCGCATGCATAGCTTCGGTGTATGGCATGCACACTGGAGCGCCGCGCTGGTTTGGATTGGCACCATCACCATGGTGGTGGGCGTCATGTACGCCATGGTGCAAACCGATCTGAAGCGGATGCTGGCCTTCTCTACCGTGAGTCAGATCGGGTACATGATGATGGGCATTGGCATTGGAACACCGCTGGCCATCACCGCGGGCCTGCTGCATTGCCTCAATCACGGCTTCTTCAAGGGTGGCCTGTTCCTGAATGCCGGCGCGGTGCAGCACGCTGCCGGAACGCGTGACATGAACCAGCTTGGCGGCCTGGTGCAGCGCATGCCACGCACCACGCTTTCGTGGCTGATCGGCGTCGGCGGCATGATGGGTATCCCGCTGATGAGCGGCTTCGTGAGCAAGTGGATGCTCTACGCCGCGGCGTTGCAGTCGGGATGGGTTGTCCCCGCCATGGTTGCCTGGGCCGTGAGTCTGGGCACGGTTTTTCTGTGCGCAAAGGCCACCAGCGCCGTGTTTCTTGGCCCATTGACAGACGCAACCAGGGAAGCCGAGGAAGCTCCGGCGACAATGCAATGGGGAATGGCCATGATGGCCTTGGGCGGCATCGTTCTCGGCGTCGCACCTCAACTGGCCGTCAACTACTTCCTCAATCCCATCCTGGGCGCACTGTCACTGGGCACGGGTGTGCAGGTCACGTGGTTCGGACTCTTCGCGGATGCCGGAAGCTTTTCAACCACCGGCGGACTGGTGCTTGCCCTGGTCTCGCTGGTTGTGGGAGGCGTGATTTACGCCATCGCCTACGCCGCGCGACCCGCATCCTCAGTGGTTGCTGTCGCTGGCGGACCTGCCATCGCCGCTGCCGGCGGCGGAATCTTTACCGGCGGAGAGCCTTTATCCGACCAGGGACGGCTCACTGCAGGGGACTTCTCCGAAATCTTTCGCCAGAACTGGCGAACGTTCTTTCGCTGGTCCAATGTCGATCTCGTCTACCTGAAAATCTGGGATGCGCTGCTCGCAGCCTCGCGCGTGCTGGGCGTCGCGGCGTCCTGGATGGAGCGCCGCGCCACGCTGTTGATACTGGCGTTGACGCCCGCTCTGTTGGCCGGCATCCGCTGGTTCACGCACGGAGTCGACATCCATCAAAACCGCTTGCCTCTTGCGCCGCCGCCCCAATCGCTCACGCTTTTGGTTGCCGCATGTGCCGTGGCCGCAGGCGCGTTAGTGGTTGTCGCCTTCAGCTTCGTCAAAACCCGCGTACTTGCTCCGTACATGCTGCTCGCCGGTGCGGCGACGGTCGCGGGCTTAGCGGTTGCCCAGCCATGGCTTCGCCTTGGCCTTATCGAACTCGGTGCGGCCCTCACTGTCGCGCTGGTGTGGCAAACCGCACGCGCGCCGGCCAGGCTCACATACCTAACCGTCTTTCTGCTCTCCGCGGCATCGCTGATTGCGGGTGAAGTGCTCCTTGATCGCGGACAACAGGACTGGGCCTGGGCACTGCTCATCACCAGCGCCTCAGTCAAGCTGGCCGCGGTGCCGCTCTGCTTCTGGCTGCTTAGCCTGGCCGATGAAGTTCCTGCCGTCGTACTGGGCTTGATCATTGCAGTCGTCGACATGGCGGCCTTCGGCGAGTTTTGCCTTTCTGCGCAGATAGTGCATGGACTGATCGCTCCCCAGCATTTTCTTCTGGTCCTCGGCGCGGCCACTTCGTTCCTCGCTGCGCTCCTCATGTTGTCGCAGCGCAGCCTCAAGCGGTTGCTGGTTCTCTCCACTGTTGAGGACGTCGGCTTTCTGCTGCTCGGCCTCGCCGCCGTGAGCGCTCTCGGCACATCCGGCGCGCTGATCGCCGCGTCGTCCCACGCATTGGCCAAGGCGTTGTTGTTCGCATGTCTCAGCGCTCCTGAAGCCGCTGGCGCACTCGACGGCGAGCAAGCGGGCCTGGCTACGCGTTATCCGGTCAGCGCATTCGGCTTCCTCTTCGGCATGCTGGCCATGCTCGGTGTGCCGCCGACCCTTGGCTACATCGGGCGCTGGAGACTCTACGAAACCGCATTGCAAATCGGCCCTCTGCTCCTCGCCGTGTTCATTCTCTCTTCCGTGTTTGCGCTGATCGCATACGTCCTGGCCCTCACGCGCGTCTGGTGGGGACCAGGCGAAGATCCTGCTGGGAGCTCTTCGAGTCGAGAACCGCTCGCGCTTGAGGCCACACTCATCGCTCTGGTTGCCATGCTGCTCATCGCCGGACTATGGCCGCATGGCCTGCAGATTTTTTCCGGAGGTGGACCATGAATCTCTGGAAACGCCTCATGTGTTCCTGCCGCCGTCGCAGCCCCTGGCTCTTCCACATGAACTCGGGCAGTTGCAACGGTTGCGACATCGAACTCGTGGCCAGCCTCACTCCCCGCTACGACGCCGAGCAGTTGGGCGTGCGTCTTGAAGGCAGTCCCCGTCACGCCGACATCCTCTGTATCACCGGACCCGTGACCCGCAACTCGGTGCAGGCCATCAAGACCGTCTACGCACAGGTGGGCTCACCGAAAGCGGTCGTGGCAATCGGCTCCTGTCCCGCCACAACCAATGTATTCATCGACAGCCGGGTGCTCGATGGGCCGCTCAACCGCCATATTCCTGTCGATGTGTTTGTGCCCGGCTGTCCTCCGCGTCCCGATGCCATTCTGTTGGGCATCGCCAAGGCTGCGGAGATACTGGCCGGGCCAATCGGCGACGAGCCTCCGACCCCAACGACTGCCGTGTCTGAATCCGTGGAGGCCCAGCCATGAACCTCACCACGGCACTGGCCCGCATGCTCATCTTCCCCGGACTGCTCTTCGCTGTGCCTGCCGCCTGGTTTTTCCTGTGGGTTGAGCGCAAGGCCGTTGCCCTGATGCAACAGCGCATCGGCCCTCCCTTCATGCAGCCTTTCTTCGACTTCGTCAAGCTGCTTGGTAAATCCACTCCCGCACGCAGCGGAGTCGGAGGCCTGCTCATGAAGGCCTGGCCTCTGATCGCGGTGTCGGCGGCAGCGGGCGCGGTTGGATTACTGCCCGTGCTCCCCTCCTCAGGCGGATTTGAAGGAGATCTCATCCTGCTGCTGGCGCTGATGGAAGTCCCTTCGATCTGCGTCATTGCGGCGGGCTTCTCGTCCCGCTCCATCTTCGCCGAGATCGGCTCTGCGCGCGAAGCCGTATTGACTGTCTCTTACAATGTCGTCTTTCTTCTGGCCATCGTTTCCATCGCCGCCGCGCAGCACACATTTCGTCTTGAATCGCTCGCGCAGCTTCCAGCCACGCCGCTGCGCTGGCTTGGAGTGATCGCAATCCTCGTCTGCCTCCCCGCCAAGCTGCATATCAACCCCTTCTCTCTTCCCAATGCCGAGCAGGAAATCTACTCCGGCCCAATGATCGAATACGCCGGGCCCGAGCTGGCGATGTGGGAGTTATCGCACGGGCTCGAGTGGGTCGCGGCTACCGGCCTCGTTGCCGCGCTGACCGTTCCCCATTATCCGGCCTGGTGGCTCAATGCCATCGTGTTTGTTGCATGCTCCTGCGCCATCGTCCTGCTTCTGTCCGTGGTCGCCGCCGCCACTGCGCGTTTGGCCGTGGACACCACCGCACGCTTCTATTGGCAGTGCACTCTGCTCTTCGCGGTGCTGGCCATTTCGTCCACTCTCCTCATGAGGCTCCGCACATGAATATTCTTGCCATGCTATGGAGCAATTTGAGACGCGGCGTCGTGACGTTTCGCTACCCCGCGCGCCCCGCCGTCAGCGAGGGATACCGCGGACTGGTGTGTTTCGATCCCGAGCTCTGCACCGGTTGCGCCATCTGCAGATTCCGCTGCACCGCGCGCGCCATCACGTTTTCAAGCGCGAAAAATGAATTCACATGGAGCTACGACCCCGGCCAATGCACCTTCTGCGGACGATGCGTCGAAGGCTGCAAAGCGCATGCGCTCAGCCAGGCCCGCGCCTGTCCGCCCATATATCTGCACATCGGCGATTTGAAGCGCGTGTACACACTCATGCGCAAGGCGCCCGCATCGAAATCATCCGCAACCTCGCCGATCGCGCCGGGTGGGCAATCAGCAGCTCCTCCTGACGGAGGCTTGCAATGACCACCATCGAAAGCATTCGGGAAAAGCTGGGAACCGCGGAGCCGTGGGTCGAAAGCGGTGGTGTCCGTTGGCTCGCAACCAGCGCGCCCAATGTACGCCAGTTGGCCGCCGTCATGAACGAAGCCCAGGCCCGCTTTGTCACCATCACCGCAATCGAATTGCCCGGCGTACATCTGTACCGCCTTGAATACCTCTGGGATCTCGATGGGCAACTGCTCGGATTTCCGTTTGTCCTCTCCGGGAATTCAATTGAAAGCATCCACGATCTGTGCGAGGCCGTGGACTGGATTGAACGCGAGGTGCACGAAGGTTTCGCCGTCGATTTCCCTGGACGCGATTACGAGCCGCTCCTGCTGCGTGCCGGAGACAAGCTGGGAGTGAATCTCCACCAGGAGCTCCTATGAGCTACAAGATTCCCATGGGTCCCTACCACCCCGCGTTGGAAGAGCCGTACAAGCTCGACATGTTCTGCGAAGGCGAAACGGTCTCGGACGCCAAGCTCCATATCGGATTCAATTTCCGGGGCATCGAGCACCTGGCGGAAACGCGCAACTACATCCAGGTGATTGCGCTCATGGAGCGTGTCTGCGGCATCTGCTCCAACATCCACACGCTCACCCTTTGCCAGGCAATGGAGCAGCTCACCGGACTCACTCCGCCTCCGCGTGCGCTCTATATTCGCGTCATCATGGCGGAGCTTGAGCGCCTGCACTCCCACGTGCTCTGGGCCGGCATCGCCGCCAAGCTCATGGGGTTCAAGACCATGTTCATGACCTGTTTCGCGTTGCGTGAGAAAGTTATGGACGTGCTCCAGGTCATCTCCGGAAATCGCGTGAACTACTCAATGAACTGCATCGGAGGGGTCAATCGCGACATCCCCGATCCGCGTGCCGTGTTGGCTATGGTCGAGCAACTGGAACGCGAAATGGTTCGCACCGTGATCCCCATCTTCACCACCAGCACAACGGCGCGCTCGCGCTGTGCCGGCATCGGTGTTCTGACTCATGAAAGAGCCATCTCCTGCGGTGTGGTCGGTCCAACCGCAAGAGCCTCCGGGATAGCACAGGACCTTCGCCGCGCCGCGCCCTACGCCGCCTACTCCGAATTTGAATTCAACGTGCCCGTCGAAACCGCCGGCGACGTGCGCGCGCGTCTGCTCGTCCGCGCCCTGGAGATTATGGAGAGCTGCGGCATTCTTCGCCAGGCGCTCGCCAAAATGCCGCCCGGCGAGTGGCATGGTGGAGATAGAAAGGTAGTCTTCTCCACTGGAAGTGCCGTCAGCCGCGTCGAGGCTCCGCGCGGAGAAGTTGTGTACTGCGTCTCATGGAAAGAGAACTCCAGAAATCCAGCCAGAGTGCATGTGCGCACGCCGACATTTCAAAACATGCCGGCCATTCGCTGGATGGTGATGGGGGCGCGCCTTGCCGACACGCCGTTGATCCAGGCATCCATTGACCCTTGCTACTCGTGCACAGACAGGTAGCGCCGCTGTTGCAGAAACATTGTTAGCTCTAAATGGAGAATGATTCGAAGCAACTCTTCGCGAGTGGGAGCATTCTTCCATAAACCTTCCAGGCGACGGGCTTGCCCGCAGGCTTGTCCCTTAAAGCATCCAACCAGATCACGGGAATCTGCACCGCCGGCTCGACCGCCGTCAACCTCAATGTGTCCGGCAGCGAATTGCCGGCGCAGGTCAAGACTGCCGGAACGCTCGCCGGAAACGGAGGAGAATGCCTGCTCCGAAGATGATGTTGTTTTGCACGTTGGCGGTGGAGTTGGGGATCTGGTAACCGTTCTGACCTTCAGGAGAAGGCTGGAACAGCAGGGGGCTGATTGCAGGGAACTCGTTGACCCAAATCTGCGGTAAACCGCCGTTACCCAATGAGGCAGAGTAAGGAGCGAGGCCGCCGAGGCCGTATTGCGCATCCAGCCCACCGTCGTTATAGCTCTGCTCAAACCATGTCCAGTAACCCCAGCGATACGAGAAGCGGGCCACCGGGATACCCTCTGGCTGCCAATCGCCGATCTGAGCAGCCCAGCTACCGTGCCCGGCAGCAATTCCGATCAAAACAGCTCGATGGCCGGACGACTGTGGTCGCTTTCGGAACTGCCGCCGGCGACGGCAAGATGGGTGATGGTCTGGCTGGCCATTTTGTAGCTGCTGAGATGGGATTCCAGCAATCCCTTGAATGTGGTATCGAAGAGGCCATCCCAGCCGGGACGATCCGGCCTTTCGGCCAGCCGCAACAGGTGGTCGCGCATTTCTACCAGCGCTACTTGCACGTGTTCCATTCTCTGGCGCATGACATCCTGAAACTGGATGTGCCCCAACGCTTCCGACAGCCGGGCCACGCTCTCCGCATAGTTCGCATCCACCTCGATGATCACTTCAAGAAGCAACCGGCTGTTCCTGCAGAATTCAGACTGCATTTCACCCAAATCGGCAGATAGATGATTCATCGCGCTGCCGGCCGCGTGCTGTTCGAGCGAAGCGCGAGCGTGGGTCATCTCCTCGTCCACTCTCTTGCAAGTTGCATTGATCTTTGCGGCAATGTCGGCGGCGGCCTGGGTGGAGAGCACGGCAAGCTTTCTGACCTCATTGGCCACCACCGCAAAGCCGCGACCGGCGCTTCCCGCCCGCGCCGCCTCGATTTCTGCATTCAGGGCGAGCAGGCTGGTCTGCTGGGCGATGGAGGTAATGACCTTGATGAGCGGAGTTAACGCGCGAACGTCGCCGGCCAGTCCTCGAATACGCTCGAAATTGTTCTTAAACTCGTTGGTCTGTGCCTCCAGTTGGGTCGCGATCGCGGCGATAACCTCCCTGTTGTTTTCCACTCGAATCTGGGTGTTCTCAGTGAGGTCGCCAGCGCTCTTGACAGATCGTGCGATATGCTCCCTTTGCTTGCTGGTTTTCGCATTCAGGGTATCGATCTGCTCGATGACCACGACGACCTCGCGCTCGGATTCGGCCAGCGAATCGCCGATCTGTTCGTGCATCACGTCGATGTAAGGTTTGCACTCCTTGATGTCTGTCTCGACAGCTTTGCGGGCAGCCAGCTCTCGCGAAACTTCCTCGAAGTTGAGCTGACCGAAAGCCCACATGTCGGAGACGGCGCGCCGGGCCATCGTCCAGTTCCACCATTCGACGATCACCAGCGGCACAAATTTGAGGACCGCGAGAGCTACGACGATGCGTATCCAATCGGCGATAAAAGCCCGTCCCTGGATGCGGGATAAGAATGCAAGGAACAGAAGGTTGCTAAGAAGCGCAAGTGCCACTTGAAGGAACAGTCGCTTCTTAATGGGGCGCAGCCGTAACTCGGGATCCATCATGACCTCTGCTCCCTCATCGTCATTGGCCCAATTCGCCACACGAAGAGCATTTCGAATTCCGGCAACCGCATCGGCATCACGATGTCACGCTCCGGGCAGAATCTGTTTAATGACCTTGATCAGATCGTTGCCCGATACCGGCTTCACCAGCCAGCCAGTGGCGCCGAGACGGCGGCCCTCGTCGCGCTTGGCGGCCTCGCTCTCAGTGGTCAGCGTCAGAATCGGGAAGAATCTGCAGCCGGGCAGAGCGCGCACTTTCCCAATCATTTCCAGTCCCCCCATCACCGGCATGTTGATATCGGTGAGGATGAGGTCAGGCTTGAATCCGGCCTTCAACTTGTCGAGAGCAAGCTGGCCATTGTTGGCGGTCTCCACCTGGAACCCACCCATCGACAAAGTGCTCTTGAGGCTCATCACCATGGTGACCGAATCGTCGACGACCAGAATGGTCTTTGCCATATGAGCCTCTTATTCCACAGATTTCAATACGGGTTCCAGCCATGCGCGCAGTTCAGCATTCTTCGGCCAGGTGGTTATGCTCGCCTTGGCCGTCATCAGCACTTGCAGATTGGCGGTGTGCATGTGGCTGCAGGCGGATAGATCGACCCTCGCGGCGGGTCTGGTCTGCAACCACTCGAGCAGCCCTTCGGCCTCTTCCACGGCCACTTCGTCCCGAAACAGGACGCGGTTCTTCTTGAATTCGATCGGCATCAGACGATCTCCCGAATGTTGAGAATCATGAGCACTGACCCATCCCCCATCAGAGCTGAGCCTGAATACGCAGACAGGCCGGAGAGAAAGCCATCGAAAGGCTTCTGAATAACGCCCATCGTCTCCTGAAATCCGTCGACAAGGAGGCCCAACTCAATGGCCCCCGCCTGAACCAGCAGTACAGCTAGTTCATCGTCCAAATTCGGCCGGGGGATAGCGGTAATCCCCAGGAGTGTGTTGAGCGCCTTGAGCGGAACCACGCGCCCGCGCAATACGGCAGTCTGGCTCTGTTTGATGGTGTGGATCGAACTCCTGGGAACGCGCACGGTCTCGACCACATGGTCCATGGGCACACCGAAGAGTTGCCCGTCGGACTCGATGACCATAACCTGGGTCACGGCCATTGAAAGCGGCAGCGATATCCTGATCGACGTACCCTTGCCAAACTGGCTCTCAATCACGACGGCGCCATTGATCTTCTCTACTGCGGTGCGAACTACATCCATGCCCACACCGCGCCCGGAGAGGTCGGAGACTACCGCGGCTGTGGATAGGCCGGCGGCGAAGATAAGATTGATCGCCTCCTGATCTCCCATGCGCTCAAAAGTCGCCTCGTCAATGATTCCTTTCTCGTAGGCCTTCTGTTTGATCACGGCCGGATCGATGCCCTTACCGTCGTCAACGATCTCAATCACGACACGGTCTGCTTCCTGCGCGGCGCGGATCGTCAGCTTGCCGGTTACCGGCTTGCCTGCGGCCAGGCGGACCTCGGGAGTCTCCAGGCCGTGATCGAGGCTGTTGCGAACGATGTGAATGAGGGGATCGGCAAGCGATTCGATGATGTTCTTGTCGGCTTCGGTCTGCTCCCCTTCGAGCACGAGTTGAACTTCCTTTCCGAGTTTGCGGGAGATGTCGCGCACCAGGCGCGGGAAGCGCTGGAAGACGAAGGAGACAGCCATCATGCGGACTTGCATGATGGCATCCTGCATCTCATCCGCAATGCGGTTGATAATCGAGTACTGGCCTTTGATTTCACGCGAGAGTTCACGCACGCCGAATTGAGATTCCGCGCGCTCGGCCAGATAGGGCAGCCCATTTTTCGAAACCACCAACTCGCCAATCAGGTTCATCAGCCGATCGATTTTGGCTTGATCGACTTTGAGGCTTCTTGGGCCGATAAGAGAGTCTTCGGCGCGACGGCCAAATTTGACCCCTTCCTCCGCCGGAACTTTGCCGGAGTCGTTTTCTGAGCTCGGGCTTGTAATTGCGATTCCTTCGGTCTGAGCAGCGGCGATTCTGCCATCGGTGCCAGGCACGCGTGGCAAACTGGCCACCGGCGGGACGGTTTTGTGCGCGGCACGCCATGCGGCAAGCCACATGTCAAGCCATGCCAGGAGCAGCGTGTTGTGACCGGTAGACAGAGCGTCGGCAAGCGCCGCTTGAATATCGGCTTGGCCAGATTCTTCGCCAACTGCCTGGCTCAGATTGGCCAGCACTGCCGCGACTGCCTTGAGCCTGCCCGCGTGCCATGCGGGACGATCGTCGAGGAGAAGAATCTGACGCTGCGCCGCGAGAATCCTGTTGAACACGGCCTCGTCATCCGCCGTGAGTGCTCGCGACGAATCTGCAGCCGATAACGCATTGCCCAACACCTTCATTTCGTCTTGTTCCTTCGCGAGCCACAACGCGGGAACGGCAGTGATCTCAACCTGATCCGGCAGATAGCGGTAATACTGGTCAAGCTCCTCGCGGGTCGCGTTGGTAAGCAGATCGAATCCGAGCAGGCAACTGTAAGTGTCCAATTCGCCCAGTGGAGGCAACGGCGCAGGCGCAAGGACGCGGCCCCAGATAAGTCCGGGAGTCTGTCGTGCGCTGTTCAGCGGATCGTCCCCATGGAAGAAGCATTCCCGCTGCGGTCTGTAGGCAATCCAATGCAGTGGATCTCCCTGCCCGCACTGCTCAAGAGCCGATCTGCGCGCGGCTTCCGGGATGCTTGCAAGTTGAGGCAGTACGCTGACCGGATCATCGGCAAGCGGGGCATGGGGGCTGGCGGCCATCGAAGAGCCGCCGTTTGCAACAGAGACCGCGTCTTGCTTCGATATCAGGCTCGGCATCAGCTTCCTCAATGCCTCCGCCATGTGCTGCGATTCCACAGCGCGCGCCGCATCGATCTTTTCCGTGGTCTCGATTTCGCCCAAAAGCAGGCCGACGTAATCCATCGCGTCCAGCAAACGGTCTGCCAACTCTCGGGAATAGCTTGCCTGGCCGCTTCTCACCATTCCCAGCAGATCCTCCCCGGCATGCAGCACGCGCGTCATCTCCGGGAAAGTGAACAGACCGCTGTTGCCCTTCAACGTGTGCACGCAACGAAAGAGTTCGTTGAGGATGCCCTGATCGGTGGGCGCGTCTTCCAATTGCATCAGCTTCTTGCCGGTGGCTTCCAGCAGGTCGCGGGACTCGGAGAGGAACTGCTCCAGCAATGGGTTCGGGGGTAAGGGATTCATGGGCGAGCGGCTCATTGGTTTGTCTCCCCAAGCATGAGACGGACATAAGAAAGAAGCTGCGGCTGCCGGACGGGTTTGACGAGATAGCTGTTGGCGCCGGACTGGTAAGCCGCCTTCTCGTCGCGCGCTTCGGCTTCGGTAGATACCATGATGGCCGGCGGCTGTGCGATCTGTTGCTGACGCAATTCGCGCAAAAAGCCGTACCCGTCGAGCTTTGGCATGTTGATGTCCACGATGTAAAGATCGAACGGTGCTTCGAGGGCCTTCTCCAGCGCCTCGATTCCGTTCCATGCCTCTTCCACCAGGTAACCGGCGGATTCAAGAATGCCGCGGTGATACATGCGCACTGTGGCTGCATCGTCGACAATCAGAATGCGTCTCATCGAGATTCCATGCCTTTCTGATAAACGATTGCGTCGGGAAACTTGCGCACCTTGAACAGGGAGGAGATGCGGCTCATGGATTCGGAATGGCCGAGGCAGATAAAACCGCCTGGATTCAGGGCTTCGTAGAAGGTTTCCGCCGCCGTGGTCCTGGATACATCGTCAAAATAGATGAGCAGATTTCGGCAAAAGATGACATCGAAGTTGCGGTAGACAAGTGTATCGGCGGCTTCTGAAAGATTCACCCTGGTGAATTCAACTGCATCGCGCAGATCGCCGCAGAGCTGATAGTCATCGCCAACGCCCTTGAAGTATTTTTCAAGCCAGCGAGGCGGCACATTCTGCACGGAGCGGGCCGAATAGCGCCCGGCCCGTGCACGGCGCAGAATGCCGGTGTCTATATCGGACGAGACGATCTCCACATCCCACTCCCTAATTCCGGCCCAGAGTTCCACCAGGTACATGGCGATCGAATACGGTTCCTCCCCGGAAGAGGAGGGAATGCACCAGATGCGGATCGCGTCTGAACCTATCCTGTGCCGGACAATCTCCGGAAGGATGGAATCGACCAGGCACTTGAATTGATACTCCTCGCGCAGAAAGTAGGTTTCGTTCACCGTCATCAAGTTGGTGAGTTGCTGGAGTTCTTCGCCCGAAGCCTGGAAACGCAACATGGTGAAGTAGCCCCGAAAATTGCCAGTGCCGGTAGCCTCGATGCGTTCGACCAGGCGCTTGTCCACAAAGTAGCGCTTGGTCGCCTCGAAGCTGATGCCTGTCCGGCGATAGAAGAACTCCTTGAACTTCAGGAAGTCTTTGATCGTGATGGTTGGGCCGGGCTCCGGCAGCGACGCGTAAGAGGTCATAACAGGTTCAGACCTCGCGAATGCGCTTGAGCGCCAAATCAGCGGCAAATTGAATGTAAGGTTCGGACTGAAAGCGGGCCTTGAGCCGGCCGAGCGGATCGATGGCCGCCTCCGTGCCTACTTCACACAGCAGATCCACCGCAGTGGCGCAGACATTCACGTGGCTGTCCCGTTCGATCACGTCGATCAGCCACGTCTCAACCTCCGGATGCCGCTCGGAATCGAGGATATTGACGACAAAGATCCGCATATCGGGATCCGGATCGGCAAGCAGGGATCGCAAAATCGGCGCCGTTTCGCTGCCCAATTGCTTAAACGTCTCTATGACCTCATTGCGCAGGGCCACGTCTTCACTACGAAGACAATCGGCCAACCCGCTGACGGCCGACGGATCGTTCAGGCGAACCAGGGTGGTGAGGATCACTTCACGGACGGCCGCGTCCTCCTCGCGCTTCAAATGGCTCACCAGCGATGCGGCGGCATCCGGGCATTGGGCGATTTCGCGTACGGCCTGGCGCCGTCCAGCAGGATCCGCGTCCTCCAGGGCTGCTCGAAGTTCGTTGCAACCCCTTCGAGGCTGTGGCTTGCCGCGCTCTGTTGGCTTAACGATCTTCTGCTTCACAAGGCCCATGATTCTCTTCCTCACCTACACGGCAAACTCGACCTCTGCCGGGGAAAACTCGTCTGTTACCGGCCGGCCCATGTCGAAAGCTGCGCGGCGATTTTTTCGGCGGCCAAAATCAGACTTGCCCCGCCCTTCCTGACCAGTTCCGCAGGCATTCCGTAAACCACCGCCGAGTCCTCGGATTCAGCAATGGTGTGTCCACCTCGCTTCTTGATTTCGGTGAATGCATCCGATCCATCGTGGCCCATGCCGGTTAACAAAACCGCCGTTGTCCGCTTTGGATCGTAGTGCTGCAGCACTGATCGCCCCAGTAATTCGACTGAGGGGTGCCACAGGTATTCCGGATTCTCCGGCGCCGGAAGAACGGTGAGCCGGCCAGACCGCGTTGCAAGCAGGGTGTCCGCTCCACCCCGTCCGATGTAGACCTTTCCGGCTTCCACCGCCAGGGCGCTGCCCGCCTCGACAACCTCAAGCGCGCAACACTGATTCAGCCGATCCGCAAAGGCTCTGGTAAACGCGGCAGGCATGTGCTGCGCCACAAGTACCGGCCAGGGAAACCCTTGCGGCAATCCCGACAGAACAATTTCGAGGGCGCGCGGTCCGCCGGTAGATGCGCCGATCACGAGCAGGCCATCGGCGGCCACCGCAGGCCCTTTCGGCGCAGAAAATTCTTGAACCGTCTTCCTGCGCTCCTCCTGCATGCGCCGGACCACTCCGGTCGCGGTAAACCCTTTGCTCTTCAGCCGTGCCCGCGCGGCGCTTCGTACCTTGGCCACCAATTGCTCCGTGATCCTGTCGATGGACAGAGAAATGGTTCCACCAGGCTTGGAAACGTAGTCGACCGCGCCCAGATTCAGAGCCTCGAATGTGGCCAGGGCTCCCTCGTTGGTGAGCGAAGAAACCATCACCACCGCAACCGGCCTCTCGGCCATGATGAGGGAAAGCGCGGTCAATCCATCCATCTCCGGCATGTTGATGTCCAGCGTCACAACATGCGGCTGGAATTCCCGGTTTTCCCTCACGGCTTCGTCGCCGTTTCTGGCCTGGCGGATTTCGAAGTCCCCCTCGGCCTGAAACAGAGTCATCAACTGGCGGCGCATCAACGCCGAGTCGTCGACAATCAGGAGCTTGATCATGGTTTATCCAGTGACCGCGGCCAGCGCCACAAGTTCCTTCTTCGCCATCAGGTGGGGCGGATCGATGAGCTGCACCATCCGCTTCTGCTTTTCCAGATTGGCCATGCGGCTCAAGAGCCGGCTTTGCTCAGCGGACAGTTGCGGCGCCGGTTCGATGGCGGCCTTGGGAATTCTCAAGACTTCTGCCACCTGATCGACGATGAAGCCGGTGCGCACATCGGAGATGAGAAACACCATGATCCGCTGACGATCGGTGCGCTCGACTTGCTTGAGACCGAGTCGCAGCCGAAGATCGATCACCGGCAGCACGGTTCCGCGCAGGTTGATGACGCCCTCGACAAATGAAGGCGCTTTGGGAACGCGAATGAGTTGTTCCGGCACGCGCACAATCTCTTGCACGCTTGCAATCGGCGCACCGAACTCTTCCTTGTCAAGACGGAAAATGACTACTTGCTCGTCGTCGTCCAGGCTGTCTTCGAGGTTGGTCGATTCCCGTTCGATTTCCTGCTCAGTTTCGTTCACGGCGCTCAGCGCCTCCTTGATGACGGAATGGCCGAAGAGATTGCGCGCGGTAATAATCGACACCAGGCGCTTTCCATTGTCCAGCCGGCAGATTGAAGTAACCTCGGCAAGGTTTCCTTCGCGGGCCAGCATGGCGGGAAGCGCGTCCACGCCGGATTTTGAGACCCGGAGCACCTCGCTGACCGCATCCACTACCACACCCACTGAAACTCCGTTCAAGGTGAGCACCACGATGCGGCTCTTCTCGTCCAGATCGCGGTCGGGCAGTGCGAACATGCTGCGCAGGTTGACCAGCGGCAGCAGGCGGCTGCGCAAGGTCATCACGCCGAGAACGTGAGACTCCGAGCGCGGAACATGAATCACCGCCTCCGGCACTTGCACGATTTCCTGCACGTCTTCGATGGCGATGGCATACTCCTGACCGTCAACATCGAAGCTGACCAGTTGCAACTCGTCGCTCGAGTCTTCTTCCTCACTCTGTACGCTTGCTTGCGCGGCTCCGGCAACGCCTGTGCTTTTTGAAATAGCCGCGATCTGCGAGAACTCCCGCTCGATGAGCTTGGCAAAATCCAGCACCATGATCATCGCGTGACCGCCCACATCCTTGATGAGGCTGGAGAGCATCTCGGTGTTCACCGTGGTCTTGATCGAGCTCACGTCTTCGATGTGGCTGGCATCGACGCCGACCACGCTTGAGACACGGTCCACCACAAATCCCAGCGGCTGGCCAACATCCACTACCAGCGCGCGGGTCGAGTCGTCATGGGGCAGCTCCGGAAAGCCGAACAACCGGCGCAGAGAGATGATGGGCAATACCTTCCCGCGCAGGTTGGCCAACCCTTCCAATGCGGCTGGCGCCAAAGGTACTCTGACGACTTCTGGAACCCGTATGATCTCCTTCACCGGCACCATGTCCGCTGCGAAGACTTCGTCGCCGGCAATGAAGGTGACAAACTGCTGTGTGCCCTGTTGCGCATTGGAGACGCGTTCTTCGATCTGATTCTCTTCGACGTCCGCTCCAGCCGGTTGCTTGTCGGGGGCGCGCTTGTCGAGGGTGTTCTCCTCGAGAAGCGCCGTCCCATCGGTGTGCTGCTTCGATGATCTTGTCGTCATGGTGGCGTCCCCTTACGCTGCGCTCTGCAGTTCGTCCGCCAGAGAAGAAATCTCTTCGATGGCTGCTGCCAAATCCTCGGCGCCCTTGGCTTGTTGCTGGGCCGCGCCGGCTGCTTCGGTGGCTGCCTTGTCGGCTTCGGTTGCCGCGGCAGAGATCTGCTCGATGCCCTTCTTTACCTGGGCTATGGCAGAGGCTATTTCGTCGGAAGCGGCGAGAATTTCCTGTGTGCCCTTTTCGACCACCAGGATGTCGGTCTCGATGGACACCAGGTCGGCAGTCGTGCTCCTGGCCTTCTCCACCTCGGAGATTGCCGCTGCCACGATCTCGTTCAGGTCGCGCCCCACCACGCCAATCTGATCCTGGACCGCCTTAACCAGATCCTTGATCCGGTCGGCGTTCTCCGACGAATCATGGGCCAGGTTGCGGATGTCGGTGGCCACAACAACGAAGCCCTTGCCGAATTCGCCGGCCCGCGCGGCTTCAATGGCGCCATTCACCGCCAGCATGTTGGTTTGGATCGACACCGTGCTGATGGCCTCGACGATCTTGTCGATGCGCCGTGACACCAGTTCAAGGTCGTTCATCTGCTTTATGCTGGCGCGAGATGCTTCCGCCGAAGTGGAAAGACCTGTAATCAACCCATTGACGGCCGTTTTGTTTTCGCCCAACAGATTCTTGATAGCAACAACTTTCTCCGCGCTTGCGGTGGCGCGCTTCAGGGCAACCTCCAACCCCTTTTCGATCTGGTTGGTGGCCGCGGCGGATTCTTCGGAAGCTGAAGACTGCACCTCGGCGCCCTTGCGGATCTGGCCAAGTGCGGTCATGATCTGTGCGCTGGAGCGGTTGATCTCCTGCACCGCCGAGGACAACTCCTCTGAGGAGGACGCCACCTGCTCGGCGCTCTTGGCCACATCGGTCGAGTTCTTCAAATCCTCTGCCAGTTCCGACAGGGCTTGTGCCGTCTGCTCGCACTCGCCCAGTGCCTGGGTCTGCTCTGCCACCGTCTTGGCGGACTCTTCGGCAGCGGAAGATTGTTCTTCGGCTGCGGCCGCAATGCTCTGCGAACCCTTCAGCGCCTGCTGCGAAGCAACGTTGGACTGCGCGGCGTTGGCGCCAATCTCCTGGATGCCCTTTACGATCTCAACCGCGTCGAGGCGGATCTGTTCCAGTTGCGCCGTAATCGTCTTGCCCTTCTCAACTTCTTCTTCCATCGTTTTGGCGGAAGTATTGATCCCGTCGGCGATCTTCTTTACATCCGTTTGAATCTGCCCAACCAGCTCCTGGATCTGCTTGGCGCTCTTTTCCGAAGTCTCGGCCAGAGTGCGGACTTCATCGGCGACGACCGCGAAACCTTTTCCGTGCTTGCCGGCGCGAGCCGCCTCAATGGCGGCGTTCAGCGCCAACAGGTTGGTCTGGTCGGCGATGCGCGCCACAGCCTTGACGATGTCGCCGATAGTGGCGGCCTGCTTTTCCAGTTCGACCACCATGGCTACGGAGGCGACCTGGCGCTGTGCGGCCAGTCCAACATTGGCAATAAGTCCTGCGACATCTGCGCTGGTGCGAATGATCACAGTCTGGCAAGCCTCGCCCTTACCGCGGCTCGCCTCGGCGTTTTGCAACTGCCGGGCAAGAGACACTCCAACCTGCTGGAAGGCCGCCAAGGACTCTTGCGCCGCAGCCGATGCCTCTTCGGCTCCGGTTGCGATCTGATCGCTGGCGCGTTTCAGCTCCTCGGCGGCAGACGATGCCTCGGCGATGCCGGAGGCCAATTGTCCCGTGGCTGCCGCAATGCGTTCGGCTGCCTGTTGCTGTTTGGCGAGCGTCCTTGCCTTTTTGCGCTGCGCTTCCGCCTCGCGAGTGGTTACAAGTGAGGGCCTACCATCCGTTGACGCTGAGGATGCCTGTGCGGCAGCCTTCTTGACAAGTGCCATGGGTCCTTTCCTTTCGTGCTGCCATTCCAGAGCCGGGTCCCGTGATTTTCCAAGGCTGGAATTCGCAAAACCGTCAGAGGCGCGTGAGAAGTGCGTAGGCGCGAAAGAGATGCGCCCTGTGAGTCACATCTCCAGTAGCGGCTCGAAGGAGGATTTTCTCCACTTGAAAACTGTTCATTTTTGCTTAGGACGTCTCCGGCGCTCCGAAACAGGAGATCGGACCAAAACAGGAGAGTCATTGCGTTATTGCGTGTCCGCGGTCACCAAAGTACTGGGACACTGCCACAGTTGACGGCCCTGTGCACATGCCGAGGAGGCACAGATCGGGCGCAGAACCGACGCATACCAGTCTTTTGCCGATCGGTCCTGAGCAGTCC
>Ga0182012_10000740_pt1 | contig 35912 bp, 32 predicted proteins | sample 612S2SmetaG_FD_120486 | JGI IMG/M metagenome (GOLD analysis project Ga0182012, IMG submission 120486) | Permafrost microbial communities from Stordalen Mire, Sweden - 612S2S metaG | ecosystem: Environmental > Terrestrial > Soil > Wetlands > Permafrost | place: Sweden: Stordalen | collected...
AGTCATCGTGGCGGCGTGCATTCTCGTCCGGCGCCCGGGCCATCGGCGAGGGCTCGGTGACCGCCTCGTCCATTTTGACCACGAGGCTGCGCAGCACGGCATCGGAGAACCGGAACGCGCCCTTGAGCTCGTCGAGCACCTTCTGATCGCATTCGATGTTGAGCAGGATGTAGTGCGCCTTGTGCACCTTCGAGATCGGGAAGGTCAGCTGACGGCGGCCCCAATCCTCGAAGCGATGCACCTGGCCGCCACCGGCAGTTACCATGCCCTTGTAGCGATCGACCATCGCAGGAACTTGCTCGCTCTGGTCCGGATGGACCAGGAGCACGATTTCGTAATGTCGCATTGTGGCTCCCTACGGTTGTAGCCTCCCGTTGCGAGCGGTGAGGCAAGGAGTAAAGCCGGACGGCCGGCGAAAAAGAGCGCGAATGTTACGCGTTCCCACCTCGTTTGGTCAACCCGATCGCCCGCTGCCGCCTGGCCTCGAACAAGGCGATGCCTGCCGCCACCGACACGTTCAGCGACTCGACCTGGCCGGCCATGGGGATGCGCACCAGAAAGTCGCAGCGCTCGCGGGTCAGACGCCGCATCCCGTCCCCTTCTGCTCCCAAGACCAGGGCAAGAGGCCGGTCGAGATCGGCGCCGTACAGGGTCTCCGGTGCCTCCCCGTCGGTCCCGACCACCCACACCCCGCGCCCCTTGAGCATGTCGAGGACGCGCGCCAGATTGGTGACGGTGGCGACCGGGACGAACTCCGCCGCGCCCGCCGCGACCTTGCGTACCACGCCATCGACGCTGGCGGCCCGGTCTTTGGGGATGACCACGGCGTGCGCGCCGGCTGCCTCGGCCGTTCGCAGGCACGCGCCGAGATTGTGAGGGTCCGTGACCCCGTCGAGGACCAGGAGCAGGGGCCGGTCGATTTCACTTATTGCAGCGAGAAGATCGTGCTCGTCCCAGCCTTTGAGCGGTCTCACGGCGGCGACGGCCCCCTGGTGCGCCACCTCCCCGGCGAGCTTCGCGAGCGACTCGCCGCTCACGGTTTGGACCCGGATACCCGCCGCCTGTGCCCGTTCCTTGAGCGAGGTCGCGCGCGCGTCCTGGCGCGGCACGGCCATCCACAGCTCGAGCAGCCGCTCGGGCGCGCGCTCGATGACGGCGCCGACGGCGTGCAAACCATAGACGAGGTGACGCTTGCCGTCAGCCACGTCGGCCGCGACCGCCGCCCCGCGACGAGCGGCGCGACGCGCCGCCGCCGCCGCGACGCGATCGCTCGTCTCGCGGCCGAGGGCCGGACCCGCCGCTCCTCGGCGAGGTGCCGCCGCCGGCGGCGGCACCGGCGGCCTCACCCGTCTCCACGAGCTCGAAGTCGATCTGGCGCTGCAGGAGATCGACGCGGTTCAGGCGAACCTTCACTGCGTCCCCCATGCGCCAGCGCCGTCCGGTGCGCCGGCCCACAAGGCCCATACCGCCCGAGTCCAGCTCCCAGTAATCGCCCGGGAGGTTCGAGATATGCACCAGCCCGTCGATCGGCATTTCCTTCAATTGCACGAACAATCCGAACTCGAGCGCGCTGGTGACGGTGGCCTCGAAACTCTCGCCGATGCGCGGCTGCAAATACAGGCACTTGAGGTAGCCCATGACATCGCGGGAAGCATCATCGGCACGCCGTTCGCGCTCCGAACTCTCGGCACCGAGCGCCTGCAGCTCTTGCGTGCTGTAGCGATGTCCCGAGACCGAGTTCGGCACCAACGCCCCTTTGATCGCGCGGTGCACCAGAAGATCCGGGTAGCGGCGGATCGGCGAGGTGAAGTGGGCGTACTCTTCGAGCGCCAAGCCGAAGTGGCCGATGTTGGTTTGCTGATAGACGGCCTGGGCGAGCGCCCGGATCACGAGACCCTCGAGCAGCGCCCCATCGGGCCGCGCCGCGAGCCGTTCCACGAGCTGCCGAAACTCGCGCGGCGTCGGACTCTCGGAGAACGTCGCACCGATCTTGAGCGCGGTCATCACCTTCATGAGCTCGGTGACCCGCTTCGCCTCGGGCTGTCCGTGCACCCGGTACAGGCTTTTCGCCTTGGCGAGCCGCAGCGCCGTTGCCGCCTGCACATTGGCGGCGATCATGCACTCCTCGATGAGCCGGTGCGCGTCGTTGCGCAGCACCGCATAGAACCCCTCGATTTTGCCGTCCTCGCCGATGCGGGCCTTGACCTCACCGCCGCGGAAATCCAACGCGCCGCGGGCATCGCGCGCCTCTTTGAGGGCGCCGTACACCGCGTACAAATCCTGCAGCGAGGCGCGAACCTCCGGCGTCAGCGCAGCATTCGCCGTGTCGGCGGGATTCGCGAGATGGCGCCACGCCTCATCGTAGGTCAGCCGCGCATGCGAGCGAATCACGGCCTCGTAGAAATGCGCTCGGCCCGGCACGCCCGTCTTTCCCACGCGCATGTCGCATACGAACGCCAGCCGCTCGACATCCGGCATGAGCGAACAGAGGTGATTGGAGAGATGTTCGGGCAGCATCGGAATCACGCGGTCCGGGAAGTACACGGAGGTCGCTCGTGCCCGGGCTTCCACATCGAGCACGCCGCCGACACGGACATAGTGGCTCACATCGGCGATCGCCACGACCAGCCGCCAGCCGCCGCCCTTGAGCCGCTCTGCATAGACTGCATCGTCGAAATCCCGGGCATCCGCGCCGTCGATCGTGACCAGCGGCAGGCCTCTGAGATCTTCCCGCCCCGCCTTGTCGGCCGGCAGGACCTTGGAATCGAAGGCGTTCGCCGCATGCAGCACATCCCCGGGAAATTCCTGAGGCAGGTCGTGCCGCACGATGGCGAAGCGCGCTGCAACGTCGGACGGCCTCATCCCCGCCAGCACTTCCACGATCCGGCCATGCGCAGGCGTTTCGCCCTGGGGCCGACGGGTGATCTCGACGATGACGTTGTCGCCGTCCTTCGCGCCATGCGAGGAGCGTGCGGCGATCTCGACGGAATACCAATGCCCGGGATCCTCCGGCTCGACCCGCCCATGTCCGACGCCCGCATGCCAGATGCCGCCGATGCGCTTCGGCGCTTCGCCGATGCGCCGGATCAAGCGAGCGACTCTGCGGCCGCGCTCGTTCATTCCCACGGCCCGCACCTCGACCCGATCGCCGTGCATCAGACTTGCGGTATCGGCCCGCGCCAGCAGCAACGCCCCCGAGGCATCGTCCGGGATCACGAGCACGTCGCCGTTGGCGCGGCCCCTGACGAGTCCCGCGAGCCGTTCGGCTTCGCTTGCGGTGGCGAACCCCTTGGGGCCCACGATCGCCTGCCCATCGCGTACCATCGCGGCGAGCCGCTTTTCCAAGGCGTCGCGCTGCGCCTCGGTACGCATTCCGAGCCGCTTCGCCAGGCGCTCCGCACTCAACGGTTCGGGCGCCTCCGACAGGTGCTTGAGCAGCAGTTCACGGCTCGCGATCGGGTTCTCGTAGCGCTGTCTCTCGAGCTCGAGGTTCGGATCCTCGGCACGCCAATCGCCCGGCTTGTCGGAAACCGGCTTGGCCTTCTTCGAAGAGCGCGAATCGTTGCCGCCACGGCGTGTCATGGGCTGGAAATACCTCGGAACTCGGAAGAGCGTGAGGTTAACAGCTTTGCGCCCCCAGCTCCTGCCGGCCTTGCGATCTCCTCGCCAACCAGTAATACGCCGGGGAGGTCACCGCCAAACCGACGAGCCAGGACAGATCGGTGCCGCCGAGGGCGCGCGCGACGGGCCCGGTGAACAGCGGCGAGGCGATGAACGGTAGCTGCACCAGGATTCCCACGACATAGCAGGTGACGGCGGCGCCGTTGATGCGCCCATAGATGCCGCCGTCCTGGCGAAAGAACGAGGCCACATCGTATTGCCCGTGCCGCAGGAGGTAATAGTCGACCAGATTGATGGCCGTCCAAGGCACGAGCACATATAACAGCAGCAATATGAATGCCTCGTAATTGACCAGAAACGATTTCTTGCCCGCAAGCGCGCCGATCAGCGAAACGAGGAACAGAATCAGCGCGATCACGGTGCGCGCGCGCGCCCCCGGCGACCAGCGCGGAAACAGCGTCTGTCCGAAGGTCAGCGTCGACAGCGCGCCGCAATATAAATTCATGGCATTGGCGGCCGCGACGCCGACCGAGAAAACCACCAGCACCAGGGGTGCGATCCCATGAGTCATCAACGCGAGACCGGCCACGAGGTTCGGCTTCGGTGCGGCGATACCCACCGCCGCGCCCAGCACCATCGGCAGGAAGGACCCCAGGGTACACCCCCAATAACTCGCCCAGAAGGCCGGGCGTACCCCGGTCTCGAGCGGCATGTAGCGGGAATAGTCCGAGACATAGGGAGCGTAGGCGATCTGCCACAGGGCAGCGGTCGAGATCGTGCCGAGAAGTCCCTGCACGTGGAGCGCGTTGCGTGTCAGGAAATCAGCCGGCAAACCGTGCACGGCGACGATCCATCCGGCGGCGAGCGCGAGCACGGCGCTCGACACGTAGGTCATCACCCGCGTGTAGGCATGAATGAGGTCGTAGCCGTAAATGGCCGCGATGACGCTCAGAACGCCCACCAGCGCAATGCCGGGAACATCCGACTTCCCGCTCGTCATCGAAGCGAGGGCCTCGCCGCCGAGCACCAGATTCGAGGACAGGAATCCAACGTACATGACGATGACGATGCCGATCACCAGCAGGGAGCCGAGCGAGCCGAATTGACCGCGGGTCTGGACCATCTGGGGCACGCCCAGCGTGGGGCCCTGCGCGGCGTGCAGCGCCATGAAGACCGCGCCCACGAGATTTCCGACCGCGAGCGCGATCACCGCCCAGACGAAGGGCAGCGCGAATACCGTCACCGCAAGTCCGCCGGTGACGATGGTCAGCAGCATGAGATTCGAGCCGAACCACACAGTGAACAGATCGGCGTAGGTACCGTGGCGCTGATCGAGCGGAATCGGCTGGATCGTCGCGAGCTCGAGTTCGCCCGCCCGCTCGCGCCTACTCATGATGTGCCCTCATTCGATTCCCTCCGCCGCCAACATGTCCCGCAACTCGCTCAACTGCGCCTCGTAATGGCGCCATTGGGACACCGACGAGTCATAGAGAGGCCGCCGTACCTGGGAGGCGCTGGCGGTCGTGGTCGGCGTCGGATTCCGGTGAAACGCGAGACAGCCATCATCCCACTCGAGTTCGCAATACTCCAACAGTTTGCGCGTCTCGCCGCTTTGATCGGCGATCAGATCCTCGTATTTCAGATCGTAGAGGGCACCCGGCATGGTCTTTTGCCAATGCACCATCAAGCGGCGGTAGGCAGCGTAATACCGGGCGATCTCGCGCAGGTCGTACGAGAAAGGATAGCCGCTCTTGAACAGCGTCTTGTACATCGCATAGCACACCGCGAGCGGATCTCTTACCAGGTGAACGATCCGGGCATTCGGCAGCGCCCGGCGGATGAGGCCGCAGTAGAGATAGTTCAACGGCATCTTGTCCACGAAGCGGCCCGATCCGCCGCAGACCGCCCGCGCCCGGACGAGATAATCGCGACCGAGCGCATCGAAATCGAGCGTCGCGGAGAGCGCGACGAGCTCCTGGCGCGATGGCGCCGCCTGGCCGCTCCGGCGTCGCGCCGCCTCCACCAGGCTCTGAGCGAAGCTGTCGAGCTCGCCGGCGGACGACAGCGCCGAATGGCTCGCCAGAATCCTCTCGACCAGTGTCGTGCCGCTCCTCGGCAATCCGACGATGAAGATCGGATTCTCGCGACTGGCGTTCGGCGACGGAACGGCGGGTGCCGCGGGGTAGCTCTGCACGATCCAATCGACGGTCGCCACGTCGACCGCCACGTCGTAGCGCAAATGTTCGCGCCGCCGCCGGGCGCCTCGTTGCAGATGGTCGAACGCCTCGGCGTACCGGCCGAGATCCTCGCATTCCTTGGCGAGCGCATAATGAATCTGTATGTAGCCGCGCCAGTCGAGCTCCGGGCGCCGCGCCAAGGACTGAAGCTCGGCGAGATGGTTGCGCTCGGCCGTCTGCACCCGCAGTTCCGATCGGTTGAGGTAGGCCTCGAAATCCAGGGGGCGCCGTGCGATGGCCCGATCGTAGTCCGATTCCGCTCCTTCGAGATCTCCGAGAAAGCGCCGCACCGAGGCGCGATTGAACGCAAATTGCGACTCTTCGGGCGCGAGCGCCACGGCACGGTTGTAGGCGTCGAGCGCGCCCCGCTGATCGGCGGCGAAGCTGCGCAGCGTCCCCACCGCATCCCATGCGGCCGGGTCTTTCCCGGCCGCATCCGCGGCGGCCTGCGCCGCATCGAGCGCGTCCGCCCTTCGGCCCAGAGTCAGCAGACACTGCGCGCGTTGAATGCGGTAGCGGACGTTGGAGGGATCGATCGCCGCGGCGCGATCGATGGCGGCGAGCGCCTCTGCCGGCGCCTTCATGGCCAGGGCAATGTGGCTGGCGGCGAGCCAGCCGTCCGCGAATTGAGGTACCCGGGTATTCAGTGTCAGGCAGGCACTGCGGGCGCGGGCGAAGTCGCCGTCGCGCATCAAGCGCGACACCTCGCGCAGCTCGCGGATTGCGGATTCGTCGCCGCGTTTGTCCTGCATGCGCGCCCGGAGTCAGCGCCGCTTGCGCCGCACGGGGGCCTGAAGATCGGCCATGCCCGGAACGCGGGTGGCGGTGACCTGCTCGAGGCAATGGCGCTCGAAGGCCTCGGCGAGCCGGGTCTTCTTGAGCTCTTGCAACGTGGCGATTCCGATTCGAACCGGCGGCAAATCGCCGCTCAACGGCACCCGACGCAGCCGCCGGCCGTCCAGGGCGACCTCGGCGCGCGGACGCGCGTTGGCCAGCGTGTAGCCGAGACCGTTGGCCACCAGCGTACGCACCGCATCCATCTGTCCCGATGACCAGGCGATCGTCGGCTCCAATCGTTCGCGGATGAACAGACCCAAAAAATACTCCCGGCTCACCGGCATGTCGAGCAGCACCATCGGAAGCGGCGCCACTTGAGCGAGGCTGAGCTCGCGCTCGCGGGCCAGCGGATGGGAGGCGCCGAGCAGCACGTAAGGAGGCAGGGTGGCGAGCGGCGCGAAAGTGATGTCCTCTCCGATCTTGAGGTCGTAGGTCACGGCCACCTCGACCTCCGCGCACCGCAACGCCGCGAGCAGTCCCTCCTGATCGCTTTCGCTCGAGCGCAGTCGGACCTCCGGATGGACCTTCAAGAAAGAGCTCGAAAGCTCCGGCATGACGACCGGCGCCAGCGTCGAAAACCAGCCCACCGACAGGTCGCCGCGCGGCGGGTGCCCGGCGTCGGCGGCCGCCGCCGAATACAGCCCCTCCGCCTGTACCAACAGCTGCTTCGCATCGCGCAGCAGCGCCCGTCCCGCGGGCGTGAGCGAGAGGCCTTGCGCGTGATGCCGCAAAAACAGCTGCACGTCGAGCTCGCGCTCGATATGCGAGATGGCGGTGGAGATCGCCGGCTGGGAGATGTTGGCGCGCTTGGAAGCCAGCGTGATGCTGCCGCTCTCGGCGGCCGCGATGAAATACGAAAGCTGCCGCAGAGTGAATTTCAAGGACGAGGCCCTATCGGTCGCCGGGCACGCCGAAGGACGGCGCGCGGCCCGGCGAAAGCGCCCGCAGCACGTAATCCTCCATCTGCGGCGCATAGACTTCCCAGATTCGCCGGAGCTCCGACACCGGATCCTCATCCTTCCAGTCGACGCGCAAATCCACGAGCGGCCAGGGCACCTCGCGGACCACCAGCAGCCCCGCTGAGTGCAATGGGCCGGCTTCGCCTCCGCGGCTCACACCCGCGCGCAGCGCCTCGAGCAGGCGCAAACCCAGATGCCCGCTCGAGCCCTCGTACGCCTCGACCATCGCGGCCGGAACCCCGTCATTCGCGAGCAGGTTCCCGGCGGCGGCGGCATTGGCGCTGACGGCAGAGCTCACGATACCGAGTGCCTCCGCGCCGGAATGCACGGCAGGGGGACCCTGGGCCCCGATCACCAGGAGCTGGCGGTAAGCGCCGAAAGGAGTCGCTGCAAGTGCCGCCCCGAGCGCCTCGGCCGCGCTCTCGGACCGCGCGAGCCCCGCAAGAATGAGCGGCCCGAGGGCCGGATCGGTGATGTTTTGCGTGGCCACTGCGCCCACTCCCGCACGCGCATGGGCGCAGCGCGCCGCGACCGCCGGTGAGGAGGAAGCAATCGCCATCCCGAACAGGCGCGCATCGGCGGAGCGCGCGACGATGGAGAGAGTCAACGCTCAGGACTCATCGGGAATCACGGCGATCACATCGACCTCGACCAGCCATTCCGGCCGTGCGAGACCGGACACCACGATGCCCGTGGATACGGGGTAGACGCCCTTCAACCATCGTCCGATGGTGCGATACACGGCCTCGCGAAACCGCGGATCGGTGAGATAGATCGTCACCTTGCAGATGTGCTCGAGCCGCGCCCCCGCTTCGGTGAGCAGCTGCTCGATATTTGCCATCGCCTGCTCGGCCTGAGCGGCCGCGTCGCCGATTCCGACGTTCAGTGCCGTATCGAGATCCTGCCCCACCTGGCCGCGAACGAAGACCGTGCGTCCGCGCGCCACGATCACCTGGCAGAGGTCGTTGTCGAGCTTCTGCTCCGGATAGGTATCGCGGGTGTTGAATTTTCGTAGGCGCGTGTGCATGCAATCTCCCGAGCGGCCGGGCTCGGCCTCGCGTCATCATAAATCATCGGCAAGCGCCCCCCGCTCGGCCTGATGCCTGCCGGTGCCTTGATTGACAAGGCGCGGGCGGGTGCGTAGATTCCCCCGCCTCATCGTCGGCGGCCCCTCTTGCCCAGGTGGCGGAACTGGTAGACGCGCTGGTTTCAGGTACCAGTGGAGAAATTCGTGGAGGTTCGAGTCCTCTCCTGGGCACCAAATTCCTTATTTTTCAGCGTCATATAACTACTATTTAAATTGCTTCCGCGTCCCTGGGAACTGACCGAATCCTAAGCGCTCTTGGGGAAAGTGCCCTCAACGGAATTGGCGGTCTCGGCTTGCCCCGTAGCATCCGGCTGGCCGTTACGATCTTGTTCCGGCGAAATGCCCGCAGCGAAAGTAGATCGCGCTTGTCCCAGATCTCACCCTCTCCGAGCTGGGCCATCACATGGAGCCCGCCACTGCGGGCTCCATGTACTGCCGACGTCCGCGGCCGCCGTTCGGACGACAGTTAGAGCACCGTGATGGCCACGCCTGCCGAGGGGATGCCATTGGCGATGACCACCAGCACGCTAGCGCCCGATTCGATGTTGCCGGGCACCGTGAAGGTCGTCGAACCCGCGGTCCCGGGGGAGATCGACATGGTGCTGTGATCTGCGGTGCGTGCGTACGAAACATGTCCGGTCGCCTGGTTGGTGATGCGCACCAGCGGATAATTCGTCGCCCCTTGCACATCATCCCCATAGGCAGCGCCCTGCGAGAGACCGTTGAATTGGGTGCCGCTGATCTTATAGATGCCGCCGGGATTGACGGCCTCGGGATACGCGGTGATTTTGGGCGCCCATTCGGCGCGCGGAGCACCGGTCGGCGTGTACACCTCGGCGACCGTGCTGAAATCCGTGGCCAGGATCTGACCGTTCGGCAGCACCAGGAAGTTGTAGTAATACGCGCCGGAGGTGCTGGCGTTGAACAACGTGTCGGAGACCTGTTGGATGGTGTTGCCCGTGGTGAATTCGAAGAAATGGGTCGGCCTGTCGCCATACCCCGAGCTTGCAGCGAACAAGATATTGCCATTCGGCAAGAGCGCCGCCGGCGCGTCCGCCAGCGTGCAGTTCGTCGTCCCATCCTTGCCGCACACGGCCGGTATGTTCGGTCCCGCTCGCCACGTGCCGGCGGCGGTATCGTAAATTGCGGTCGGGCTCACCTTGGACGGGGCCCCCTTGCAACCCGTATTGGCTCCGAACGCGATCAGCTTGCCATCGGGGCGCATCACGGCCGGGCCAATCTCGAAGGTCCCGCACTCATACGGATCCACCAGCGACACGGGAGTGCGTCCGGTCGGGCCCCACAGGCCGGACCTCGGATTGTAAAGCTCCGCATTGGTCGGATTGCCGCTCGAGAGCTGGGTGTTGAAATCGAAGTCGGTCCAGATATCGATGGTCAACACCATGCCGCTCGGCAGCAGCATGTAACCTTGCTCGTCCTGGTAGAAATTACCCAGCCGCGGTGCCCCGGTGTTGGCCCACGTCAAGCTGGCCGGATCAAGGGTGGCATCCCCATCGGGTAGCAGACAGCACGCGGACTGCAGGTAGGTCCCGTCGGCCAGAATGACGCTCGCGGCATCGCCGATCACACCAGTGCCGTTCGGTTCATATCCCCAGCCGGGAGGCGCCGACACAGCCACCCACGCATTGCCCACCGGGTCGTAAATGGCGCCGAGATTGGTCCAGCTCGGGACGTTGTTGTTGTATTCGCCGCCCATGATGATGACGCGCCCGTCGGGCAGCACGGCGGAGGAATGGTAGAGCGGTGCATACTGGGTACCGTCGATCACCGGCAACGGAGCGATCTTCGACCACGTCCCATTCGCGTAGCTGCCGTTGCTGTCGGGGGTCAACTTGGACCATCGCGGCGCACCGGCATGCTGAACGATCACGCTGCCATCGGTCAGCAGCAGCGGGTTGCTGAGTGGCGCGTTCGTGGCCGGCAACGCGGTCCACGTTCCACCGGCGGTCGATTGCACAGCCTCGGGCGATGCCAGGGGCTCGTTGGAGAGATGCTGCGGCAGCCCGGACAGAAATTCACGCCACGCCTGCGGATGGCTCATGAAGTACTGCGCACGTGGCGCCGATAGGCGCGGGGGAATCGGACCTGCCGATTGAGCAAAGCTCTCTAACGCCACGAAGAGCAGTGCGCTCGACGCAAACAACGCGCCGAGGATCCGTTTGCCGTGCAGAGTAGTCATCGCGAGTCCCTCGTTGGAATGTTTTTGATTCTCTCAGTTGACATAATCGAGCGGCGCCGCCTTACGCAGTGCATCGGCGGGTTTGAAACCACCTGCCGCTCTTTTTATTTATTTAGAACATACGCTCGGCGAAGCGTACGTCAAGCGCTTTCCAAGCAGCTCGTCCTTGCCCGTTCGGGATCCCGGCCCGGGCCTCGCGTAGCCGGCGCGAACCGTTACGACGATCCTGCATGTCCTGGCGCATGCGGCCGCGCCCGGTGTCGTGCGGCGATTCGGCTAACCCCGCCCCGCTCCGTCCGCCGGCAACCGCACGTGGAACTCGGTGCCGCCCTCCCGACTCGATGTCACCGACAAGTGCCCCCCATGCGCCCGGACAATCTGCGCGCAAATATAAAGTCCGAGTCCCAAGCCGGGCCGGCTGTCGGAGGCGGAGGGCCGCCAGAACGGCTCGAACATGCGGTCGTAGTTCTGCGCCGGTATCGGCTCGCCCGCGTTCGCGTTCCAGACTGCGAAGATGAAATCACGTTCGTCGGTTCCGGCGGTGACTCTCACCGGGCTGCCCGGCGCGCCGTGGTCGAGGGCGTTGCTGATGAGATTCGAGGCGAGTTGCTGGATGCGTCCGACGTCGCACCGCACCTGCCTGCTCACGCCGATGCTCACCACGATCTGCCGGTTCGGCCTGCCATCCTGCAGCTCCGTCACCACTGCCTGAAGGGCGGCATTGAGATCTGCGACTTCGTCCAGCTGGATGCCGATGCCTCCACCCAGGCGCCCGCGTGCAAAATCGAGCACGTCATCGATCATCGACGACATGCGCCGCGCGTTGGTCTTGATGCGATCCGCCATGCCGGCGAGCGGCGTGTCCGGCTCGAGCTTGCGCTCCATCAATGCGCTGGTGGCGTAAATGGCCTGCAGCGGGTTGCGTAAATCGTGCCCGAGGACCGCGATGAACCGTTCGCGCAACTCGCTTGCGGAGCGTTCGTCCTGCAGCGCCGCCTGCACCTGTTCACGCTTGAGTTCGTCATCGAGCTGTGCGGCGATCAGCGCCGCAAATTTGGTGAACAGTCGGAGGGTTTTCTCGTCGGAAACCGTTGCCGGGGACGGATCGATTGCGCAGAGATTGCCGAAATAGCGGCCGTTCGGCAGCACGATGGGCACCGATACATAGCTTTCGATCCCGTAAACCTTGGGCACCGGATGATCGCGATACACCGGATCGATGCTCGCCTGGTCGAACACGACCGGCCGGTTGGATCGCTTCGATTCTATGCACAGCGTCGTTTCGACGGCGAGGCTCCCGCCCGGCTTCAACCCAAAATCGATCCCGTCTTTGACCGCGCATGCAGTCCAAGTGAAATCGGTAACGCGGGCCACGGCTGCGAATCGCATTCCGGTGATCTCGCAGAGCGCATCGAGGAGCGTCGGGACCGCCGCAATCTGGCCGACGGCATGCACGTCACGCGCGATCTCGTCGGGGGTATCGCCGCCTGATGAAATCGGATTAGGAGCGGGCATGGGCAGCCATTCAGCCAGTCCCCAATGGATCGAGGGGGGAAATTCAGTCTAGCATTGTTTTGGGGAGATTCGCGGCAGCTTTACAGGGTGACCCGAAGGGCCCGCCGCACCCCCGTGGTGCTCACTTCATAGTTCCCGTTGGCAATTCTCACCAGATCCCGGCCCTCGTGCTTTGCGATGTAAAGCGCGGCGTCCGCGCGGGCGATGAGGTCCTCGAGCGAGCGGGTCGATTCGTCGTAAAACGCGAGGCCGGCGCTCAGCGAAACCTTCAGGCCGCTGCCGGCGGAGGGCAGCCGGATGGAGAACATCCGCGTGCGCAACCGCTCGAGACTCGCATGCGCGACCTCGATGGGCGTGTTCGGCATGACCAGCAGAAATTCCTCGCCGCCCCAACGGCCGAGAATGTCGGTGCTGCGCAGCGCTTCCCGGCCGGCGCGGGCGAATTCTCTGAGCACATGGTCGCCGGCGCCGTGCCCGCAGCGATCGTTGATGGATTTGAAGTGGTCCATGTCGATGACCGCGATGGTGAGCGGCTCTCCCGCCACCCGGGCGGCCTCGAGCGCGGACACGGCCAGCTCCGCCGTGCACCGTCGGTTGGGCAGCCCCGTGAGCGGATCCTGGTTCGCCAAAACCACCAGCTGCGCACGGTATCTGCGGTTCGACAACAGGAAGTAGACCAGCAGTGCGATGACCGCGGCGCCGAGCGCTGCGAACACGGCGTCCCAGCGCAGCTCCTCGCTTTGCGCCCTGGTTTTCTGCCGGGACGATTCGAGCTCGCGCTTCAACGAGGTATTGCGCTCAACCTCGCGGTCGGTCGCAAAACGGGCGCGCAACGCCCCTGCCTGCGTCACGCTCGCGGCGTCGTTCGCCGCGGTATAGCGATTGACGTATTCCAGAAGATCGTTGTAGGCCTGCCTATATTTATGCAACACCGCGTTCGCCCGAGCGCGCGATTCGTATATCGCGGCAACCTGGCGCGGCGGCAGATCTTCGCCGCCGTGGTCGAGCACCCCGTCGAGCGTGGCCAGAGCCGCCTCGGGCCGTCCGAGACCGAGGTCGATGCGTGCCTGCAGGAGCCGGGTTTCCTTGACCGACAGCGTGGCGTCGCCGAACAGCCGGAGCGCATTGCCGCAGCGGCGTTTCGCTGTTTCGAGCTCGCCCAACTCGATGTGCGATTCGCAAATCGCCTTGTCGGCGAAGGCGATCGCCTGCGAGTCCTCCAGCGACACGCTCAGCGCGCGTGCCTTGGCGAATTCGGCGATCGCCGCCTGGTGGTCGCCCATTTTCTGCAAGATCTGGCCGCGCATGAAGCGCGACAGCGAGAGGCTGGTCGGCGCGTCGCGGGCGGTATCCCAGTCGATCTTCTCCTGATTGAGACTGAGCGCCTGGCTGTAGTCGCCCATGGAGCGCATGGCCAAGGAGAGATTTTCCGCGGAGGCGATATGCACCTCGGGCGCCGTTCTCCCCTCGCTCGCACCGTACGCCTGGACGAAGGTCGCGACCGCGAGATCTTCGCGATCGGACCTGTGTTCCAGCAATCCCCGCGCGATGAGCAGACATAGATCCGCCGCGGATTTCGGCGCCTGCAATGCCCGCTCCTGCTCCACGGTTTTCAATGCAGCGGCAATGCCCGCACCGTCGTAGACGCTGCCCACATCGGCGAGCCGCAGTTCCACGTGCACGGGATCGCGCGGGTCCGGCGCGAGTGCGAGGCCTTTCTCGGCGCTGGCGCGCGCCTCTGCGTCGAGTTCGAGCATGCCCTGTGCATCGGCCATCACGGCGTATAGGGACGCCATCCGCGACGCCGCGGCGGCATTGCCGCCCGGCGGCGTTGCCGCGCGTACGCGGGTTTGCGTGAGGGTCAGCAGCTCCTGCGACTGCCGGACCGCGGCGCTCGCGTTCTTGCCAACCAGATCCTGCAACTGGCGAATCTCCGGATCGGCGTCGGCCAGACAATAGCCGAAAGCCGGCAGGGGCAGGCAAGCTGCGGCCGCGCACAGCAGGAGCCACCATCCCGGTCGCGACGAATTCTTGGAGGAACGCATGGAGATCCCGAAAATACGGGTTTGGCGTCGCCGGGGCGACTCCGGATGTCACGTTTTCCGAGTTGACCTTTGATATATCGGACATCGACCCGGCGTGCCTCGTGAAGGTGGGTTTGTCGCCCGGTTTGTGACGCATGTCATAGTGGTAACTTGCAAAGCGCTGGCGCATATTTGAGCGAGGACGAGATGTCCGGAAGGGAATATTGAATGGCCTCATCTTTCTTGAACCGCGAAAACACCGTCGCGCCTCCGGGGTACGATCGGTTCCTGGTTCCGCCCGCGGCACTGGCGGTGCATCTTTGCATCGGCCAGGTTTATGCGTTCTCGACGTTCAATCTGCCGCTCACCAAAATCTTGGGCCTGACCCACTCGGTGCCCGGGGACTGGAACTTGAAAGAAATCGGGTGGGTCTTCTCCATTGCGATCGCGTTCCTGGGCGCGTCCGCCGCCGCGTTCGGACGCTGGGTCGAACGCTCCGGTCCGCGCAAGTCGATGTTCGTCTCGGCTCTGTGTTTCGGAAGCGGATTCATCGTGTCCGCGATCGGCATTCATTACCACTTGCTGTGGCTTCTCTACCTGGGGTACGGGGTGCTCGGCGGCTGCGGTCTCGGAATCGGCTACATCTCCCCGGTCTCCACGCTGATCAAGTGGTTCCCGGATCGCCCGGGCATGGCGACCGGGATGGCCATCATGGGTTTCGGCGGCGGTGCTCTGATCGCCGCCCCGCTGTCCGTCATATTGATGAATCACTTCAAGACCGCGGTGTCGAACGGCGTGCTCGAAACGTTCGTGACCATGGGCGTCATCTACTTCATGTTCATGATGATCGGGGTGTACTCGGTCAGGGTTCCCGCCGAGGGCTGGCAACCCGAGGGGTGGACGCGGCCGGTCAAACCACAGCCGCTGGTCACCGAGGCGCAGGTCGCAGTCGACGTGGCCTCGCGTACTCCACAGTTTTGGCTGCTCTGGGTCGTGCTCTGCATGAACGTCACCGCCGGCATCGCGGTGTTGAGCCAGGCCTCGCCAATGATCCAGGAGATCTTCAGCGGCCGGGTGACGCCGGAAATAGCGGCGAGCTTCGTCGGCCTGCTGAGCCTGTTCAACATGGTCGGACGATTCTTCTGGGCGAGCACTTCCGACTACATTGGCCGGCGCAACACCTATTTCGTGTTCTTCGCACTGGGCATCGTCTTGTACTCCACGGTTCCCTCCATCGGCTATGCGGGCTCGATCCCCCTGTTCGTGGCGGCATTCGTGATCATCCTGTCGATGTACGGCGGAGGCTTCGCCACCATTCCGGCCTATCTGCGCGATGTCTTCGGCACCATGCACGTCGGCGCCATTCACGGGCGCCTGTTGACGGCGTGGTCAGCCGCCGGAGTGCTCGGGCCCGTGCTGATCAATTACATTCGCGAGTACCAGATCGAGCGCGGCGTACCCAAGGCTCAGGCCTACTCGGTGACCATGTACATCATGTGCGGTTTGTTGTTGATCGGGTTGATTTGTAATTTTTGCATGCGCCCGGTGAGCGCGGAGCACCACCACGGGAGCGCACCATGAAGGCACGAGGGATTATTCTGTGGCTGGCGGTCGGCATTCCCCTACTGTGGGGCGTGCTCAAGACCTTGCAGAATGCCATCAAGCTTTTCTAGGAGAATGATCCATGAACCTGAATATGAGCCTTAGTCTCGCGCCCATCGTCGCCCTGATCGCCGGCCTGCTCATCCTGATCGTTCCCCGACTCCTCAACTACATCGTCGCCATCTACCTGATCGTCACCGGCCTATTGGGGCTGTTCCCTCATCTGCGTTAGCCCGGCAGGACGCGCGGTATTGACCCGCCGTCACAGCAGACGGGCGAGGACGCTGCCGTTCGGACTGCCGAGACCCGTGCAGGCATCCCAACCCGGCTTGGCGGCGTAATCGCCGTTGTTTCCTTGGGTCACATCGCGGCATGCCTGCGCATCCGGATAAAGCAGCGGGTTGACGAAGCCCGCCGTCTTGCCGGTCGAGGCATTGATCCGGGCAAGCAGCGCCGCCCATAGCGGCGCCACGGCGCTGGTCCCGCCGATCACGGTGTCGGTGCCATCCACGCGCACCTCATAGCCCGTCTCGGGATCCGCATCGCCGGCCACATCGGGAACACCGCGCATGCTCAAGGCGACCGAGACACCCTGCGTGGTCAAGGCACTCAAGCCGTTTTGCCAGGCCGGCAGGGCGAAGAAACTGCTGATTCCCCCGCCGGTCGCGCCGCCGCTCGCGCCGTCGTTCCACACGCTCTCGCTCGCGATCTGAGTTCGATTCGCCTTGAGACTCGTGCCGCCGCACGCAAGCACGTGCGGACTCGATGCCGGAAAATCCACATGATCGCCGCCGCTCATCCCGTCCGACGAACCGCCATCCCCGGCGGCGACGCATATCGTGATGCCCATGGCCGCCGCCGCCTGGAACGCCTCATCCATGGCCGTCATCGCCTGCGACGTCCACGTCGACTCCGCCCCGCCCCAACTGATGGACAGCACCGACGGATCGTTGGTGGTGTCGTGAATGGCGGTGGTGATCGCATCGAGGAAGCCGGCATCGGTATTTGGAGCGAAATAAACGGCTATTCGCGCCCCGGGAGCAATGGATCCCACGACCTCGATATCGAGCATCACCTCGCCGTCGGGTCCTTCGCCGTCGCCCGTCGGGCTGTTGGTCGCATGATCGACCGACAGCGCCGTGACCGTCGGAGCGGTCACATCGAGGCCGGTGAAATAAGTACCGAGGTCCGCCGGCCGGTATCCCCCGCCAAGTTCGATCAGCGCCACGCACTGGCCGGCACCCGTACCCGCAGGGTACCCATAGAGCGCGGCAACCTCCGGCGGGGTGAACGACACCGGCGCCACCGCATGCCGAAAGATGTTTCCCGGGGGCCGGCGGGTGCGGAAATGCGGCCTCGCCTGCGGACGATTGTCGAGGCCGAGAATCGCCTCGACCACGCCGTCCCACTCGGCGGGCAGATAGATGCCGCCGGTGCGGCCCCGATAGGTGCCGCCGGCGTGCGACATGTGGTGCAGCTGGATGCCGAAGGCGGCTGTGAACTCTGCGACGGTCCCGGCAAGAATGACGGTTCTGCGCGCCGCATGCTCCTGCACCACGGAAAGTCCCTGCGACTGGGCAAACGCCCGGACGCGTGCGATGTCGGCGGGGTCGGCCCCATGGTCGCGCGCGAAATCCTGCTTGCTCAAATATCCGATGCGCTTGCCGGCGGCGAGGCTCGCGACGCGCGCCTGCATCGCTTGCTGGCCGCGGCGGCGCACGAGCACGCTCACCTCGAGACGTTCCAACGGATTGGCGGGCCCAACCACGCGCGCGCCGGGTATGGCCGCCCGTTCACTGCCCTTCAACAGGATTCTTGCCATCTCCGGCCCCCAGTTAATGCGCCAGTCGCGAGTCTACGACGTCGCCTGAACCAGCGCCGCTGTCGCCATCGGCGAACAGGGTGTCGCGGGCTACTCTCGCGTCGCGCGTCGGCTCGTCGTGCGCCTACCCGCGGCGCCGGGAGCGGCACCGGCCTGCCGATCCATTTCGCCGCGCAGCTGCGCCGCGGCGCCTGTGGATATCGCCCCGAGTCTCGCTTCGATCGTGGCCAGGTCGGGTTTGGGTCCGCGCACATGGGACTCCAGCGCCCGCCGCATCACTCGCAAATGGTCGGGTGTCGTGCCGCAGCAGCCGCCAATGATCCGCGCCCCGGCATCGAGCGCAAGCCCGGCGTACACGGCCATGAGCTCCGGGGTGCCGTTGAAGCGGATGGCGCCGTCGACATACTGCGGAATCCCGCAGTTCGACTTGGCGACCAGCACGGCGGACGAATCCGATGCGGCCGCGAGATTCACGATGGACGCCACGAGCTCCGACGGGCTCACCCCGCAGTTGCTGCCGCAGGCTGCGAGGTGATGCTTGCGATGCAGGCCCGCGAGCTCCGAGGGCGTGATGCCCATCATCGTGCGGCCGTTGGTATCGAAGCTCAAGGTGGCGACAACGGGCAGCTCCGTGGTGCGCGCTCCCGCGACCGCGGCTTCGGTCTCCTCCACCGAGGACATGGTTTCGATCCAGAGAAGATCCGCGCCGCCGCGCGCAAGAGCCCCCGCCTGCTCCGCAAAGGCATCGCGCGCAGCCTCGAGACTCAAGGGGCCGAGCGGCTCGAGGATCTCGCCGGTGGGGCCGATGCTGCCGGCGACGAGCACCGTGCGCCCGGCACGGTCCGCCTCGCCGCGGGCGATGGTGGCCGCCTTCTCGTTGAGTTCTGCCACACGTTCGGCGGCATGGTGCAATTTCAAGCGGTAGCGGGTGCCGCCGAAGGTGTTGGTCAAGATGATGTCTGCGCCGGCATCCACGAACTCGCGCTCGAGCTGCGCGATGCGCCCGGGGTGGGTGCTGTTCCAAAGCTCCGGGGCATCGCCCGATTGCAGCCCGAGATTGAACAAATTGCTGCCCGTCGCGCCGTCCGCGAGAAGCCAGGGCCGTTGCGCAAGCAATGAGCTGAGTCGATCGATCATAGGGATAGTTTACCCGTCGGCATTGCCGTCCGTCTCACACCGCCGGCGGCGGCCGCGTTATGCAAAAGGATGCTTGCGGAAAATGGTCTGATTGCGGTCGGGCCCGGTCGAGATGATGTCGATGGGCACCTCCACCAGCTGCTGCAGCCGCTCCAGGTACTTGCGCGCGTTCGCGGGCAGCTCCTCGTAGCGCGTCTTGCCGATCGTGCTCTCGGTCCAGCCCGGCGAATCCTCGTACACGGCCTCGCAATTGCCGAACTGGTCGCATAGCAGAGGGGGCGTCGTGGTGAGCTTGCCGTCGATCTGGTAGCCCACGCAAATCCGGATGGTGTCGAGCCCATCCAGAACGTCGAGCTTCGTCACGCATAGCGAGGAGCAGCTCGAGTTGACGATGGATCGGCGCAGAGCGACGGCATCGAACCAGCCGCAACGGCGCTGCCGGCCGGTGACCGAGCCGAACTCGTGCCCCACTTTGGACAAATGCTCGCCATATTCATCGAACAGCTCGGTGGGGAACGGGCCGCCTCCCACGCGCGTCGTGTACGCCTTGACGATGCCGAGCACCTCGTGAAAACGCCGCGGTCCGAGTCCCGTGCCGGGAGCCGCACCGCCCGCGCTGGTGGTCGAGGATGTGACGTACGGGTAGGTGCCGAGATCCACATCGAGCATGGCGCCTTGCGCACCCTCGAACAATACGTTCGAGCCCTGAATGCTGAGCGCCTCCAGAATGCCGGTCACGTCCGCCACCAGCGGCTTCAGGCGCTCGCCGAGCGCCAGATTCGATTCGAGCTCGCTCTGGAAATCCACCGGCGAAGTCTGGAAGTAGCGTTGCAAAATGAAGTTGTGATAATCGAGCACCTCGCCCAGCTTGGAGGCAAAGCGCTCGCGATGAAACAGGTCGCACACGCGCACTGCGCGCCGCGCCACCTTGTCCTCGTAAGCCGGACCGATTCCCCGCCCGGTGGTGCCGATGGCGTTCACCCCCCGGGCTTTCTCGCGAGCGCGGTCGAGCGCCACGTGCGAGGACAGAATCAGCGGACAGGCGGGGCTCACGCGCAGGCGCTCGAACACCGGCACGCCCTGCTCGATGAGCATTTGGGCTTCCTTGAACAGCGCCTCGAGCGACAACACCACGCCGTTGCCGATCAGACACTGCACGCCGGCGTGCAGGATCCCGGAAGGGATGAGCGACAGCACGGTTTTCTTGCCGCCGATCACCAGGGTATGCCCGGCATTGTGGCCGCCCTGGAAGCGGGCGACTGCCTGCACCTTGTCGGTGAGCAGATCGACGACCTTGCCCTTGCCTTCGTCGCCCCATTGCAAACCAATTACGACCAGATTCTTAGCCATTGCGTGCCATCCATAACAGGGCGAGGCCGACGATCATGCTGATCAATCCGCCCCACCGCAGCTGCGCCGGCTCGGTCTGAGACAGCTTGCCCATGAGGCGCTTGGCTGCGCCCGGATTCACGAACGGCAAAATGCCCTCGAGCACCAGATACAGGGCGAACGCACCGCCCAGATAGCGCGCCAATTCCGCCCAACCGACCTCCATCCCCATGACTCCTCAGCGCTGCGGTTGAGGTTGCGGCTTGTTGAAGTACTTGAAGTAGGCATTGTCGGGCGGGATCACCAATAGATCGCCCTGCGTGCCCACCGCATCCCGATAGGTCTGCATGCTGCGGTAGAAACTGTAGAACTCCGGATTCTTCGAGTAGGAATTCGCATAGACCTCGCTCGCCGAGGCATCGCCCTGGCCGCGCGTCTGACTCGACTGGCGAGATGCATTGGAGAGAATCTCCGTCGTCTCCTTGTTGGCCTCCCCGCGGATGCGATCCGAGGCCTCGACACCCTCGGCCCGGAGCTTCGCCGCCTGCGCCTTGAAGGTAGCCCGCATGCGGTCGAATACCGACTCCTGCACCTGCTGCGGCAGATCGATCTTGGTGATTCGCACGTCCACCAGCTCTATGCCGAGCTGGTCCGCGAAGGGTCTGGCCGTCTTCATCATGGCGTCGGTGAATTCCGCGCGACCCGCAGTCACCACCTGCTGCAAGGTGCGCTGCGTGACCACCGTCTTGATGCTGTCCCTGATGGTCTCGCGCAAGCGGGCATTCGCGACATCCTCGCTGCCCCCCGTCGTCTCATAATACAGGCGCAGATTCACGATGCGCCACTTGACGTAAAAATCGATGGTGAGCTGTTCCTGTTCACGGGTGAGGAAGTGCTCGGCCTGGTACAGGTCCGTGAGAATCCGCCCGTCGAACTTGGTCACTTCGTTGACCAGCGGAATCTTGATGTGCAGGCCGGGCTTGAAATCGGACTCGACGATCTCGCCGCCGGTCGATTTGATGGCGAGCTGACCCTCGCTCACCGTGAACAGGCTGGCGCGGGCGAGCAGGATGATCACCACCAGTGACAGCATGATGTACAGAATTCTGGTTTGCATCAGCGCACCCCCCGCGCGCGCGCCGGGTCCTCGGGCGGGGTGACTTGAACTTCCGGCAGGCGCGTGGGTGCGTTCGCTGCGCCGTCGCCCGAACCCGCAAGCGGCTGCGTGCCCGGCGGCAGGAGTTTGTCGATCGGCAGATAGAGCATGTTGCCGGCGCCCTTGGTATCGACGATGACCTTGCGCGCGTTCTTGTACACCTGGTCCATGGTATCCAGGTAAATGCGTTCGCGGGTCACCGCCGGTGCGTGCTCGTACTGGCTCAGGACCTGGTCGAACCGGGCGGTCGCCCCCTGCGCGAGCGCGAGCACCTGCTGCCGGTAAGCCTCCGCGTCCAACAGCACTTTCGCGGCCTCGCCGCGGGCGCGCGGCACCACGTCGTTACGGTACGTCTCGGCATCCTGCTGATAGCGCTGGCGGTCCTTGTCGGCCTTGATCGCGTCGCGCTGCGAATCCTGCACGGCTTCCGGCACCACTACCTCCTCGAGCCTGACGCCGATGATGTGGATGCCCATGTCATAGCCGTCGATCGTGTGCTGCAGCGTAGCCATGGCATGATCGGTGATGTTCACATCGAAGGCGAGCGCCTTGTCGAGCGAGGCTTGGCCGACCGCCTCGCGTAGTGCGCTCTCGCTCACCTGGCGCAGCGTGTCCTCGACCCCCTTGACCCTGAACAGGTACTTGCGTGGATCCGGCTGGGTGTATTGGACTGCGGAGCGCACCTCCACCAGATTGGTGTCCGCCGTCAGCATTTGCGCATCGTCCTGAACGCTGTTGGGTTGCGAAACGTTCACGATCACCTTGCGCTCGATCGGCCAGGGGATATGCCAGTTGTAGCCCGGGCCCACCGTCTGCACGTAGGCGCCGAACCGCAGCACGACGGCGCGCTCCTGAGCGTCGACTCGATAGGTGCCGCTCGCCAGCCAGATCGCGATGATCAGCACTGCGACGCCGCCCAGTCCCCTGGCGAAACTCGGCGTGCCCTGCACGCCCCCGCCCGCACCGCCGCTGCGCCCGAAGAGCGCCGCGAGACGCCGCTGCAGGTTGCGCAGCACGTCGTCAAGATCGTTCTGCGCACTTTGAGGGCGGTTCCAGGGATTACGCTTCTCGCCGCCAGGTTCGTTCCAAGCCATTGGTATGCCTAAATTTTGTTTCGGACGGGACCGTCTATTGATAGGAGGCGGGGCATTTTAACAGCCGACCGGAACCTCACAAGGTCGGCTAGGCCACGCGCTGCTCGTGGGCTTCGAGCGTTTCGATCAGATCCACGCCTCGGCTGCCCAAAACCTTGGCCATTTCCGAGGAATCGAGCTCGACTTCGAGCTCCCAGCTACCGTCGTCGCACTGTCGCTCGGCGCGCACGGCATTGCGCTTATAAAGATCGGAACGAACCGCCGCGGCCGGCATTTGCAGGTGTAGCGTGCTGCGAATCTGATTGGGGCGCACGGCTTGGACGATGGCCTCGCGCAACAGCTCGATCCCCGCCCCGGTCACCGACGACACCCAGGTTTGGGCCGGCAGCGCATCGGGGCCCAACACGACCCGCGGCGCCTCGCGCGCCGCAGGGTCTTCCAGCAGATCGATTTTATTGTATACCGTGAGTTCGCGAATCTCCCCGGCGCCGATGCCGGTCAGCACCTCCCGAACCTGCGCGATGCGCTCGCTGCGCAAGGGGTCGCTCGCATCCACGACGTGCAGCAAAAGATCGGCGTCGCGGGCCTCCTGCAGGGTCGAACGGAAGGCCGCGATGAGCTCGTGCGGGAGCTGACGGACGAATCCGACGGTGTCGGCGAGCACTACTTCGCCCACTCCCGCGAGCTTCACGCGCCTCACGGTCGGGTCGAGCGTTGCGAACAATTGGTCCGCGACATAGGTGTCGCTGCCGGTGAGGCGGTTGAACAGCGTTGACTTGCCGGCATTCGTGTAACCGACCAAGGCGACCGTGGGAACCGGCACCTCGCGCCGCACGTGGCGGCTGGTGTCCCGCTGGCGCGCAAGCTTGTCGAGCCTGGCACGCAGAGTGCGAATGCGTTTGGCGATCAATCGACGGTCCGTCTCGAGCTGGGTCTCGCCAGGACCCCGCAAACCGATGCCGCCCTTCTGGCGCTCGAGGTGGGTCCAACCCCGCACCAGGCGGGTCGCCAGGTGGGACAACTGCGCCAGCTCCACCTGCAGCTTGCCCTCGAAGCTTCGCGCCCGTTGTGCAAAAATGTCAAGAATCAGACCATTACGATCTAATACTCGACAGCCTGTGAGTTTCTCGAGGTTGCGCTCCTGACTGGGGCTCAAGGCCTGATCGACCAGCACGACCTCGGCGCCGAGCTCCACGGCTCGGGCGCGAATCTCCTCCGCCTTGCCGGTCCCGACGAAATATTTCGGATCGGGGCGGGGCCGGGCTGCGAGCACGACTCCCACGGGGATTGCGCCGGCCGAGGCGGCCAGCGCTTTGAATTCAGCCGTGTCGTGAGGATCGACCGGATGACCGACCCCCACACCGACCAATAGCGCCCGCTCGCCACCCCGGGGGCGTTCAAACAATGGACAAACGCCTGCCGCGGATCATTCGACGATGGCCGGTTCCGTGACTTCGCCATCTTCGCCCGTCGGCAAGCGCACATTGCGGGCCGGGACGACGGTGGAAATGGCGTGCTTGTAGACCATCTGACTCACGCTGTTTCTCAGCAGTACGACGAACTGATCGAAGGAATCGATCTGTCCTTGCAGCTTGATGCCGTTCACCAGATAGATGGATACCGGCACGCGTTCCTTACGCAAAGCATTCAAAAAGGGGTCCTGCAGAGACTGGCCACGGGCCATGGGAGAGCTCCTTGTTTTTAGAGTCGTTGACATTGCCGCGTCACTTCCTTGCGCCAGGCAAATACCGGTTAAATGCTAGCACAACGGGAGCCGATGGGGCTAAACGTATGGCCATCCTGCAAACCCGCACTCGGACAGTGCATCCATAACCATCGATGCCGCATGCGGTTGCACGGAGTTTATCCAAGTCGCACTGTGACGCCGCCGCAGCCACGTCAACTGTCGCTTGGCAAGTTGTCGCGTTGCCGCAACCGCTTTTTCTCTGAACTCATCCAAACCGCATCGTCCTGCCAGGTACGTCCATGCCTGACGGTATCCGACCGCGCGCATCGATGGATGTTCCGCAGTCAGGTCGGTTCTTTCGTACAGAAGTCGCACCTCGTCGAGAAATCCCGACGCCATCATTGCGTCGAAACGCCCGGCAATGCGCCGATGCAGGTCCATCCGATCACCTGGCGCCGCCGCGAATTCCAGCACCTGCACGCCCTCGAACAGTGTGCCGCGATTGCGTTGCAAATGGGTGATCGGGAAGCCGGTGGCTCGATATACCTCCAGGGCACGCTGAATGCGTTGGGGATCGTTGACGTGGATGCGAGCCGCCGCCTCCGGATCCACCCGCGCAAGTTCCTGGTGAAGGCTCTTCCACCCCCCGGCGGCCGCCTGCTCGTCGATTTCCCCGCGGATGTGCGCATCCGCCCGCGGCAACTCCGCGAGCCCCGCCGATAGCGCATGGAAGTACAGCATCGTTCCGCCCACCAGCAGCGGCTGGCGTCCCCGCGCCCAGATCTCACGCATGGCCTCGGCCGCGTCGCGCAGGAATTCCCCGGCCGAATAACTCATCGCCGGATCGCGAATGTCGATGAGATGATGCGGGATTCTCCCACGGGTCGAAAGGTCCGGCTTGGCGGTGCCGATATCCATGCCGCGATACACTTGTGCGGAGTCGACGCTCACGATCTCGAACGGCAACCGCTGCGCGAGTTCGAGGGCGATGTCCGACTTGCCCGCGCCGGTCGGCCCCATGAGCAACAACGCGCTGCGGTGGCCGACCCCCATCAGCGTCCGCGCATGAACAATCGATCGAGATCGCCGAGCGACAGCCGCACCCACGTCGGTCGCCCATGGTTGCACTGATCGGCCCGCGGGGTGCGCTCCATCTCGCGCAACAGCGCATTCATCTCGGGCAGGGTGAGATTGCGTTGCGCGCGCACGGCGGCATGGCATGCCATGGTGCCGAGCAGGCGATTGATCGACTCTTCGACGCGGCGGGAGTGCCCGGTTTCCAACAAATCCGACAGCACATCGCGCACGATGCCGGCCGGGTCGCGTCCCGCGAGCAGGCTCGGGATCCCGCGCAGCGCAAGCTGGTCCGGCCCGAGCCGGGCGACGTTGAAGCCCAAGGCTGCGAACTCGGCTTGATGCAGATCGGCCGCTTCGGCCTGGGCCGGCGTCACCGTCAGGATCTCGGGAACGAGCAGTTGCTGCTCTGCCGTGTCGCCGGCCAGCAGCTGTTTCATGCGCTCGTACATGATGCGCTCGTGAGCCGCATGCATGTCGACCAGCACCATGCCAGCGGAGGTCTGGGACAGGATATAGACCCCATGAAGCTGGGCCACCGCGAAGCCGAGGGGCGCCTCGCCATTCGGCTCCGCGACCGCATCACGGGCGATGCTCGCACCCGCGCTCGCCTCGAACGCTGCGCTCGCCTCGAACGCGGCGCTCGATCCCGAACGCACGTCGAGCGGCTCCAGAAATTGCCGGTAGGCATCGATCGCCCCGCGGCTCGGCGGCCGGTCAGGTAGCACGAAACGCCCCTGGCTTCGGAACACGCCGGACACCGCGCCGAGTGCCGTCGCTGCTGCGTGCGAGCCGCCGGTCAGCCGGCCCGGCGCCGCACTGCCCTGGGATTCGGCTGTCGGCCGGGTTTGAGCGAGTGCCCGCTCGAGCGTGCGGAACATGAACTCGTGCACGCTGCGTGATTCGCGGAAACGCACCTCGAGCTTCTGAGGATGTGCATTGACATCCACCAGCGCCGGATCCATTTCAAGGTACAAAAGGTACGCACAGAATCGTCCGTTGAACAGCACGTCCTGATAGGCAAGCCGCGCCGCGCCCGCGATCAGTTTGTCCCGCACGAAGCGGCCATTGAGGAAGGCGAACTGCAGATCGGATTGGCTGCGCGAGAAGGTCGGCAGCGCAAGCCAGCCCGAGACACTCAGCGTCTCCATCTCGTGGCGCAGCTCGATCACGTGCGCCGCGAACTCCTCGCCGCAAATCTTCGCCACTCGCGCGAGCCGATCCGCGGGAGAACGCGCAGCAGGCAGCGTCCAGACGCGTCTGCCATTGTGCGCCAGCGAGAAGCTGACCGAAAACCGGGAGAGCGCGAGCCGTTCCAGCATGCGCAGGATGTGCTGGTACTCGGTGGTCTCGGTGCGCAGGAATTTGCGGCGAGCCGGCACATTGAAGAACAGGTCCCGCACTTCGATGCTGGTGCCCGGAGGGTGCGAGGCGGGCGCCGGCGAGCCGGCGACGCCGTCGCGCGCATCCACGTGCCATGCGTGCTCGGCATCCTTCGATCGCGAGGTCAGCGTCAGCCGGGAAACCGAGGCGATGCTCGGCAACGCCTCGCCGCGAAATCCGAGGGTTGCCACCCGTTCGAGATCCGACAGCGAGGCGATCTTGCTGGTTGCATGGCGCGAGAGGGCAAGGGCGAGCTCCTGGCGCGCAATCCCGATGCCATCGTCGCGCACCCGGATCAGGCCGCAGCCTCCCCGCTCGAGTTCGACCTCGATGCGCTGCGAGCCCGCATCGAGTGAATTCTCCACCAGCTCCTTGAGCACGGAGGCCGGGCGCTCGATCACCTCGCCGGCGGCGATCTGGTTGATGAGCTCATCGGGCAGTACATGAATGGGCAGGACGCACCTCGCGAACGGCGCATTTTCGCACAGCGCGGTGCGGATGAGGGATCGACGCGTCAGAGCGTCGGGGCAGCTCGCGAGCTATCGCGCTCAGTCGTGGCGAGGTCGGGCCTCGTCGCACCCTGCGCCATCAGCGCGATGCGCGTACCCGCAGGAGGATCGGAATAGAAGTAGCCGCGCAATCCCTGATGGATGGCGGCGGCTAGCTTTGCCTGATGCGCGGCGCTGCGCAGGCGGAGCTCTTCCTGCGGGTTGGAGATGTACGCCGTCTCGATCAGCATCGACGGAATGTCGGGCGACTTCAGCACCATGAAGCCCGCCTGTTGGACCAGGGGCTTTCTCACCTCGCCCACCAGATTGAGCTGCCGCAGGACGTGCTCGGCGGCGGTGTGGCTCTCGGTGAGCGATGCCGTCTGGGACAGGTCGAGCAGCACCGAGGCGAGCATGTCGCCCTTGTTCTCGAGCGACACGCCGCCGATCAGATCCGCCGCATTCTGGCCCTCGGCGAGCCAGCGCGCCGCCTCGGTGGTGGCCCCGTGCTGCGAGAGGATGTAGACCGAGGAGCCATCGACGCTGCGGTCGCGGATCGAATCGGCATGAATCGAGACAAACAGATCCGCCTGGTGCGCGCGCGCGCGCCGCATGCGGTCGCGCAGCGGCACGAAGTAATCGCCGTCGCGGGTCAACACGGCCTTCATGCCCGGTTCGGAATCCAGCCGCTGCTCGAGCGCCCGGGCGATGGCGAGCGTCACGTCCTTTTCGCGCGTACCGTTCTTGCCGATGGCGCCGGGATCGTCTCCGCCGTGACCCGCGTCGATCGCGATGATGAGGTCGCGCGCATCGGGCCGTGCATGCTCCGCCTTGATGGGCGCCTCGACCTCCTCGGGCGCCGGCACGCGCGAGGGCGACTCCCGTCCTCCGGCGGGTTCCTCCCGTGCGGTTGCCTGCGGATCCGACCACGAAGGGCCCGGTCCGGCAAGTTCCACCACCAGCCGGTAGCCGGAGCGGCCGTTCGAGGTCGCGAGCACGCTCCGGGTGCGCATCGAGTGCGCCAGATCGAGCACGATGCGCTCGCCGGATGCGTTGTGGGCCATGCGCACCTGCTTGACCGCCCCGCTGCCGACCGGCGCGCGCCGCGCCGCCGGAGCGAGCCGTGCGCCGGTGAGGTCGATGACGATACGATCCGGATTCGTGAGCCGCATGACGCTGTGAGGCGTACGCGCCGAGAGGTTGAGGACCACGCGAGTTCCTTCGAGCCCCCCCGACAGCTGGATGGATCTGATCTCGACGGCTCCCGCCGGAACCACCAGCAAGCTCGCGGCGAGCGCGGCGACAAGCCCGGAGCGCAGAAGTCTCATGGCTGTTAAATTACCCCATGATGCGCTAGTTTTTCAAGTCAAATTAGATAGATAGGTTATTAATCTGGTGTCATTCCGGAGGTTCGCCAACCACTGCTCACCGACAAATCCCCGCGCGTGCAGGTGCGCCACCCGGCCGGGATCGTCGAAGCTCAACGCCAGCTCGAGATCCGGCGGGGGCAGAACCGGCGCGCCCTTGCTCGGCCATTCCACCAGCAACAAACAGTTCGGGCCCAGGAAATCGCGCAGCCCCAGCTCCTCGACTTGCTGCGGGCCGGTGAGGCGATAGAGATCCACATGCACGGCGGTGAGCTCCGCAAGACCATAGGTCTCAACCAGCGTGAAGGTGGGGCTGCGGATCAAGCCCGAGACGCCCAGGGTGCGCAGAAAACTGCGCACGCACGTGGTCTTGCCGGCCCCGAGATCGCCCTCCAAATGGAGGCTCGCCGAGCGGTTCGGTGAGCCCGGGAACGCACGGGCGAGCGCGGCGCCCAACGCCTCGGTCGCCTCGGCCGCAGTCAGTGCAAATTCGATCCTTGACTCATCGGGCTGCGGCATGTGGCTATTATAGGGCGCGACAGCGTAGCCTTTACCGGTGAGCGCCCCGACCGTGACGAGTACCTTCGACGCACCCGCGCTGCTCGCGAACATCCGCGCCTGGGCGGTCGAGCTGGGCTTCGCCCGGATCGGCGTCGCGAGCCTCGACCTGTCCGCCGACGAGAGCCGCTTCGTCGAGTGGCTGCGCGAGGGCTTTCACGGCGAGATGGCTTACATGTCGCGACACGGCCTCAGGCGCTCACGGCCCGCAGAACTCGTTCCCGGCACGGTGAGCTGCCTCAGCGCGCGCATGGACTATTGGCCGGCCGCGTCCGCCGATGCGAAGGATGTGCTCGCCGATCGGAGCGCCGCTTACATATCGCGCTACGCGCTGGGACGCGATTACCACAAGCTCATGCGCCTTCGGCTGCAAAGACTCTGCGACAAGATCGCCGCGGCGATCGGTCCATTCGGTTATCGGGCCTTCGTCGACAGCGCGCCCGTGCTGGAGAAGGCGCTCGCACGCAACGCGGGCCTGGGCTGGATCGGCAAACACACGAATCTGATCGAGCGCGACTCGGGCTCGTATTTCTTTCTGGGCGAGATCTACATGGATCTGGAGTTGCCCGTCGACGCCGCAAGCACCGCTCACTGCGGCAGCTGCAGCGCCTGCATCCCGGCCTGCCCCACCGGCGCCATCGTCGCGCCCTACCGGCTGGACGCACGGCGCTGCATCTCCTACCTCACGATCGAGCTCGAGGGCGCAATCCCGGTCGAGTTGCGCCGTGCCATGGGCAATCGCATCTACGGGTGCGATGACTGCCAGCTCGCGTGCCCTTGGAACCGATTCGCACGGCCGGCAGCGGAGCAGGCGTTCCAGGCGCGGCACGGACTCGACGGCGCCGCGCTCGTCGCCCTGTTCGGCTGGAGCGAGGCGGAGTTTCTGCAAAAAACCCAGGGAAGCGCCATCCGCCGCATCGGGCACGCGCGATGGCTGCGCAATATCGCGGTGGCGCTCGGCAATGCACCGAGTTCGGCGGCGGTGATCGGGGCGCTGCACGCGCGCGAAAACGAGGCATCGCCGCTGGTGCGTGAGCACGTTCGCTGGGCGCTCGCCGAGCATGCCGGAAGGATTGCCGCGGCGGCCGCTTTTTCCTAGGACGCCGGCAGAAGGCTCCCGCCGGGATTGAAGAAATGCCGCCCGCGCCGCTTCTTGCTGATCTCCGCCAGCAGAAGCCGGTAGTCGGCATTGTTGGTCACGGGATCGATCGCGGCGGAGTTGACGATGAGCAGCGGCGCGGCGTCGTAACTGTGAAAGAAGCGCGCATAAGCCTGGGTCAGCTTCTCGAGATATCCCCGCTCGATGTGCTGCTCGTAACGGATGCCGCGCTTCGCGATTCGGTCCATCAGCACATCGACCGGCGCCTGCAGATAGACCACCAAGTCGGGCTTGGGTGCGTCCACGACCACACGCTCGTAGACCCGTTCGTACAGTGCATACTCGGCGTCATCGAGCGTGACGCGCGCGAACAGGCGATCTTTCTCGAGCAGATAATCGGCGATGCGCACTGCACCGAACAGGTCCTGCTGCCGGACCTCTTCCAGTTGCCGCGCACGCTGAAACAGAAAGAACAACTGCGTCTGGAACGCAGCGGCTCGGGGGCTCTTGTAGAAACGCTCCAGGAACGGATTCTGCTCCGCCTGTTCCAGCACGAGCTGCCCGCCGAAGGACTGCGCGAGAAGCCGCGAGAGGCTGGTCTTGCCAACGCCTATCGGCCCCTCGACGACGATGAATCGATGCACGTTCTCGGTCACTGGCGATGCCCTGCTCACTCCAAAAGCGAAATTCCGTCCCCCCCCAGCGCACGCTTGAGCTCCAGGACACGGCCATGTCCCGGAATGTCGAGGGTGGGGGCGATATCGCTGAGAGGATACAGGACGAAGTTACGCATCGACACTCCGGGATGGGGGAGCTTCAGGCGCGGATCATCGACGCCTGTTCCGACCATCCACACGAGATCCAAATCGATCACCCGCGGCCCCCAGCGCTGCCCGCGAATGCGCCCCATGCGGCGCTCGACCGCGAGCAGCGCATCGAGCATGTCGTGGGGCGACCGGCGCGTCAGCAGACCCACCGCTGCGTTGACGAAATCCGGTTGATCCTGAGGGCCCATCGGGCGCGCCCGATAGAGCGGGGAGCGCACCTCGAGACGCGTCTCCGCGAGCCCCGCAAGATGTGTGCACGCCTCCGCGATGCGTTCGCGCGGCTGATTCAAGTTGCTGCCGATCGCCACATAGGCGGGGCGCCAGAACGCTTTCAAGCCGGCTCCCCGATCCGGTTGGATGCGCGGTGCCGCACTCAGCCGCGCGATGCCCCGCCTCGGCGGCGCCGCCGGCGCCGCCGCCCCGGCGGCGGGGCCGCGCCATCCGAAGGCAACGGCGGCTCCTGGGGACGGGCCTGCACCAGCGCGACCCGCTCTTCCTGCGGCAGTACTTGAATGCGGGTCCACCACTCCGCGAGTTCCGTATCGGCGACACCGACCTCTGCGCGCAGCAACAGGAAATCGTAAGCCGCGCGAAAACGCGGATGCTGCAACAAGTTGAGCGCCTTGACACCGCTGCGGCGGGTGAAGCGCGGCTGCAGCATCAACAGCTCCCGCATCGGCACCGCGAAACGCCGCGGGATCGAGATGCGGGATTGCTGCGCCTTCAGCACGGCGTCGCACGCCTGCATCAGCAGCGCCAGATCGGGCGCGGGACCCGCCGCCCGCTCGTTCAGCTCTCGAAGCACGGCGCTCCACAGCAAGATCGCAAACAGGAAGGTCGGTGTAACCGGTTTGTCCGCGACCACCCGCGCATCGGTATTCTTCAGCCCCCGTTCCAGCATCTCCCGCGCATAAGCGTACGGCGGCAGTTCGAAGGCCGCTGCCGACAGCGGGAATAAATGCTCGAACAAGCCGTATTTTTGCAGCAGCTCGAAGGACCTGGCGCCATACCCCGAGAGAAAGAGTTTCAGCACCTCATCGAACAGGCGCGCCGGCGGCACCCCGTCGAGTAGATAACCCAGCTTGCGGATCGGAGCTTCCGTATCGGCGTCGATGGTGAATCCGAGCTTTGCCGCGAAGCGCACCGCCCGGAGCATGCGCACCGGATCTTCGCGGTAGCGGGTCTCCGGATCGCCGATGAGCTTCAAGCGCCGGGCCTTCACATCGCTGACCCCGTCGACGAAATCCCAAATCGATAGATCGGCGATGTTGTAGTAAAGACCGTTCGCGGCGAAGTCGCGCCGCCAAACGTCTTCTTCGATGGAGCCGTACATGTTGTCGCGGAGGATGCGCCCGGTGACATCGAAAGCCCGATGCTCCGAGTCGGCGCCATGCACCGGCTCGGTGCGCACCGGCTCGACTCGAACGGGCTCGATGTAGTCGCCCGACTCATCGTCACCTTCCGGGGCACCCTCCGCCGCCTCTTCCGGCGCTCCATCGGCGGCATCGTCCGGAAGGTCCTCGCGCTCCGGCGCCGCGGCGGCCCTAAAGGTCGCCACCTCGATGATTTCGCTGCCGAAATGCACATGCGCCAGGCGAAAGCGGCGGCCGATGAGCCGGCAATTGCGAAACAGCCGCCGTACATCCTCGGGCAAGGCGTCCGTCGCCACATCGAAGTCCTTGGGCCTCAAGCCAAGCAGCAGATCGCGCACCGCGCCGCCCACGAGAAATGCCTGATATCCCGCCTCTTTGAGCCGGTACAGCACCTTCAGAGCGTTGGGCGAGATCGAGGCCCGCGATATCGAATGCTCGGGACGGGGAATGACCGAATGAGGGAATTGCGTGGAGGGTGAGTTCAAAAAAGGCGGTTCCGCTTGAGTCCAAAAAATTGGCCCGTATACTACCAGCCCTCTCGGGTTCAGGCGGCCCGGGATCCACCCTTCGCTCCCTTCGTCTAGAGGCCTAGGACACGGCCCTCTCAAGGCTGTAACACCGGTTCGAATCCGGTAGGGAGCGCCACCAAATCAACGACTTACGATGTCAATCTTCCTTCCACTCGCCGCCACACTCTACTTCGCTCTAGTTCGAGAGGCTCTGCAGTGAGCGCACCGCTCAAGCACATTCCGGTATTCTACTCGCCGAAGCTGCAAGCCCAAGCGACCGGGACCTCCCCTAGTGCAGCGAAGCCGATGCAGGCTATCGCGTCTTGGATCGAGCTCGGCATCGGAATCAGCGTGATAGCGCCGACCCCTGCCACTCGGGCCGGGCTGATCCGCGCTCATGATCCCGACTATGTCGACGCGATCCTTGAGTGCCGCGCGCTCAACGGGTTCGGCACTAAGGCCGCGGATGTAGCCGCATCACTCCCCTACACCGTCGGAGCAATGATCTGCGCGGCAAGGGAAGCGATCAAGAACGGGGCTGTTGCTGTCGCGCCGGTGAGCGGCTTTCACCATGCGCACTACTCCAAGGCCGAGGGCTTCTGCACGTTCAACGGACTGATGGTGGCCGCGCTCGCGCTCAAGGCCGAAGGCTTGGCCCAGCGCGTCGGGATCCTGGATCTCGATCAGCACTATGGCAACGGGACGGTGGACATCGCACAGCGGCTCGGCGTGGACTTCGTCACGCACTTCTCGTCGGGCAGCGAGTACTTCCTCGAGTCTCAGGCCGAGGAGTTCCTGAGCCGGTTGCCTTCGCGAATCGCATCAATGAAGGATTGCCAAGTGATCCTCTACCAAGCCGGCGCAGACCCGCACATCGAAGACCCTCTCGGTGGATGGCTTAGCACGGAGCAGCTGGCGCGGCGCGATAGGCTCGTGTTCGAGACGGCGAGCGATCTCGGCATTCCAATTGCGTGGAACCTCGCTGGCGGATACCAATCGCCACTGAGAAAGGTTCTCAAGATTCACGACAACACGATGCTCGCGGCTGCCAAAATTTATCTCCACGCCCGATAAGCAAGAGGGGTCACCACCAATGGTAATAGTCTCACCAGAACAGTTTCGCGATGAAGTCCTCCTTCATGGCCTCAACCAGAGGCTGCAGTCGAACGCCGCATGCGCCTACCCACTCTGCCAGCGTCGAGCGTGACAGGGCGAGCACGGCGGCGATCTGGCGAGAATTGGAGGTCGCAGGTTGAGGCTTCCAGTTCAAAGGTCCGGTAAACGCGGGAAGGAGTCGTCGTACACATCAAGAAGGCGCTCTATATACAGTAGTCGCGCGCGGCGACTACTATATACGCCAGAGCGTTAACATCGACGGACTAAAAGACTCAATGCGGCAGATGGCTTACCGCCTCACCGAGAAGGCCTGCAGCAATGGCGCTTAGGACAATCAAAAGGATGACTACAATGGCGCCGCTAATTCGTGCAGGCAAAGAGTAGATCTCAAACTGCGCTCTCAACGCATTTAATATCTTATTTTTGCCAAGCGCTGTTCTAAGGTTGAGGGAGGCAATCACAAAACCTACGACGATCAATATGACTGAACGGTCGCCAAGTCGGTGCCCGATATATACTGATATCGCGTCGAGAAGCGCAGCGATGGTAAGAATCTCTGCAACGGTCATTGTCACTGCTGCTTTCCAATCCGACAGGTTTTCGCCGCCCGTTGCAGTGAAAGTCATCCTTAGCTCCCAGAAGGCGAAGGCCATCCATGTACGCGGATCCCACCATTTTGCACGACGCCATTTCATGAGCATCCGCCTGCGAAGAACCGGTCCATTAGGGTATCCCCACTAAACCCATGCACATATCAATGCCCCCAATATTGGAAGATGGATGGATTATTCGGGGGAGCAAGCGATATGCCGGTGGACATAAAGAATGCCGGTAAGCCGCCCGGATACGTATTGTTTATGATAATGGCTGGGGTTACAGCCACACCAATGTAACCGTTATAAAGTCCGGCAGCACCAATTGAGACTTACGTAAGTGGATGACACTTTTTCCAGCTCTTGCGGTCGAAGTACTTCGGATGTTTATATTCGAGGTACAGATGGGTATCGAACTGCAATTGAAGGAACTGGAGAAGCGCCGCAAGCGTGGGATGCGGCTCTTGGCCGAGGGTCTGTGGCCTGCGGAAGTGGCGCGACGCGTGGGTGTGACGCGCCAATCGGTGCTGCGTTGGACCAAGCTCACGGAGCGCGGCGGCATGGAGGCGTTGAAGCGACCCGAGCGGTTTGGGCGACCGCCGAAGCTCGACGAGGCGCAGCGCGCGGAGTTGATCAAGACGCTCAAAGGCTGCGCCTTGGCGGCCGGTTTCGCGAGCGAGCTATGGACGCTACCGCGCATCGCCTCGATGATCAAAGAGCGGTTCGGCGTCGAGCTCTCGCAACCCTCGGTGTGGCGCATGCTGCAGCAGTTGGGCTGGAGCGTGCAGCGACCGGCGGGCCGGGCGCGCGAGCGCGACGAGGCGGCGATCCGCGCTTGGAAAGAGAAGCGGTGGCCCGCCATAAAAAAATCGCTGCGCGGCAAGGCCGAATAATCGTCTTCATCGACGAATCGGGTCTGTCCGAACGTCCCTGCCGCGCACGTACCTGGGCCCCGAAGGGCCAGACACCGGTCCTGCAATACAGCTTCTCCTGGAAGCAGCTCTCGGTCATCGCCGGTGTGAGCTATTGGCGTTTCTACTTTCGCTTCTTCCCCGGTTCGATCAAGAGCCCGCAGATCGTCCAGTTCCTCAACGCCCTGCAGGCAACGATCGGCAAGAAGCTTCTGATCGTCTGGGACCGCCTGCAGGCGCATCGCTCGCGGCTGGTCAAAGAATACGTCGAGGGCCTCAACGGGCACATCGCCTTGGAGCATCTGCC
>Ga0182012_10000741_pt1 | contig 35872 bp, 18 predicted proteins | sample 612S2SmetaG_FD_120486 | JGI IMG/M metagenome (GOLD analysis project Ga0182012, IMG submission 120486) | Permafrost microbial communities from Stordalen Mire, Sweden - 612S2S metaG | ecosystem: Environmental > Terrestrial > Soil > Wetlands > Permafrost | place: Sweden: Stordalen | collected...
CCGGCTGGAAGCCTGAAGGCTGGGCTCCCAGCGCCTTGCAGTCCAAGCAGCGCGCCACGGCCGATTACACGCTTGCGGGCGCGCTCAAGACCTGGCAATGGTGGGCGCTGTGGCTGCTGCTCTTCCTCAACACTTCGGCCGGCATCTCGCTCATCAGCCAGGAGTCGCCGATCTTTCAGGAGCTGGCGAAAGCCACGGCGATCGTGGCCGCCGGCATGGTGGGCATTGTTTCGATCGGCAACGCTGTGGGTCGCATCTTCTGGGCCTGGGTTTCGGACGCACTGACGCGCCGCTGGACCTTTGCGGTGATGTTCCTCCTGCAGGTCGCGCTGTTCTGGTTTCTACCAAGTCTGTCCTCGGTGGCCATCGTAACAGCGGTCTCGTTCCTCATTTTGATGTGCTACGGCGGCGGATTCGGCACCATGCCGGCCTTTGCCGCGGACTACTTCGGATCGAAGAATGTTGGTCCCATCTATGGCCTGATGCTTACGGCCTGGGGATGCGCGAGCGCTTTTGGGCCGTTGCTGATCGCCAATCTGCGTCAGTCTTCGGGAGCCTACGGCTCGGGCCTGCACATCGTTGCGGGCATCATGGCTGTCTCGCTGCTGGTCCCAATCGTGGTGAGGCCACCCAAAGCGCGCGCCTGAGCACGGTTGGAAAACCTTGGTTTGCGGTATCATCATAGGAGACGGAGAGCTGGCCGAGCGGTTTAAGGCACCGGTCTTGAAAACCGTCGTACCTGAAAGGGTACCGTGAGTTCGAATCTCACGCTCTCCGCCATCAAACTAATCCTTTTAAATAACTTAGATGCGGGACTCACACTCCTGGTGTTTATCCCGGAATTCCACGAGTTCTGCGAGCGGAATAACACTCGAGAGCGATCCAGGCAATGCATATGCGTTGCCGATTCGCCCGCGATTCTGTGCGTGCGATCTGCATCGTGTGTTTTCAGGGCGAAAAGTCACCGGAGAACGAACAGCTACTGCAGCCGACCTGATCTATGATTCCAACAGAATAGAGAGAAGCGCTGAGAAGGTCACTTATGTCGCCCGGGGATCCCTTGAACCCGTTCCTTCCGACCGATCTCGGACCCTTTCGCCTACTTGAGAAGCTTGGCGCCGGCGGGCACAGCACAGTCTATCTTGGTGAGCGGCGGGAAGGGTTCTCGCAGCGTGTTGCCATCAAACTCCTGCACGCGACCTGCCTGGCACCCTTCCGCGAGCAGTTTCTGCTTGCATCTCTCGAACATCCCAATATCGTTCGTCTGCTTGACCAGGGAGTCACCGATCAAGACCGTCATTATCTTGTGATGGAATACATATCCGGCGCTGTCATCGATACGTTCTGCGACAGGAACCGCCTTGCAATTGATGCGCGCATTCAGGTCATGAGGAAGGTCATGGATGGAGTGAGCTTCGCCCACCGGCGCCTGATTGTGCATGCGGACTTGAAACCTTCTAACATTCTGATCGATTCGAGCGGTGAGCCGAAGCTGCTGGATTTCGGGATTGCTACTCTTCTCGACGAAGATCGTGATTCCAGCGTTCCAGGCTTCACGCCGGCCTTTGCCAGCCCGGAGCAGCGACGGCAGCAATCGGCGACCATCGCGAGCGACGTTTATGCGCTTGGCGTGCTGTGCGCACTGCTACTGGCGGGCAGTGTTCCGCCGATGGATATGGAGGCAAGTCTGCTGCCCGTGACTGAGCTGCTTGGGCGTGTGGCTTCCGCGGATCTGAAGAGAATCGCGGAAGAGCGGTCCACCAGCCCTGGCGCTCTTCGCCGTGCGATCGCCGGCGATCTGGATGCCATCATCGCAAAGGCGCTACAGCCGAATCCCGAGGAACGCTACCACACGGTAGAAGCCTTCAGCGACGATCTTCAGGCCCACCTTGAAAAGCGCACAATCAAGGCCCGGCACGCTACGCTCGTCAAGCGTCTTCAAAAGTGGATCCTGCGTCATTGGGCTTTAGCTGCTGCCGCTGCATTCGTCTCTGCCGCTATTTTGATCAGCGTTGCCGGCGTAACCGTGCAGATGGCGCGCACTGAGTATCAGCGTCGTGTCGCCCAGGGGCGGCTTGAGGAGCTGGTGCGGCTGACCGCGGCGCTGGACGGCGAGTTGTATGCATCGGTCAAGTCTCTGCCGCGATCCGGCGCGGCGCAACGCAGCCTTTTGGATAGCGCCACCCGCACCCTGGATACGCTGGCAAACGGCGGGAGCGGCGATCCGGCGCTGAGCCTGGAGTTGGCTGCCGAATATATCAAACTTGGGCGACTTGAGCTTGGGCCGATCGAGAAAGATCCGGGCATCCTCAAAGACCCTGCGCAACGCTCGCGCACGCTGGTCGACGCCCGCAAAGCGATCTCCGTCCTGCAACAACTTCCCGAGGGATTTCGATCTTCGCCTGAAGGGAGGAGGCAGATCACGGAAGCGATGGCGCTCCAGCAGAGAGTGCAGTAAAGCCCAACTGCGTTGCGGTGAGGATTCAAGCAACAAACCAGTTTTCATCCGGTGAGGGAAACTCTGAGCAAGCCCCCAACATTTCCTCGGCGGCTAAAGCCTCGTTGACTTGTTTGGCTTTACGGCGTGGCTGAAGCCACGCCCCTTCAAGGCGGCGGTTTGATCAGGTTCCTTGGAGATTCGCCTGGGCGAGCAGCGACTTTCTCGTTGCGGTGATGCGATTGCCGGCTTTCATTTCAGGCAACAGGGCGAGCCCTTCGGTCGCCGCGAGCTTTGCTTTAACGGCCTGGCCGTCGAGACTGTATGCGCGAGAAAGTGCAAGGAAATATCTGGCAGTCTTGCGATGGTCCAGTTCGACGAGCCGTTCCGCATAAGTGACAAGGAGTTCCGCATCACGCATGCTGGGAGGCTGATCCAGCATGGCGGCGGTGACGTAATCGAGCGTGAGGATGGCCGCTCCTTTCTCGGAAGCTAATTTCTGCAATCCTGTGATACCAGCGGAGGCGGTAGCGGTCGCTTCCGATGATCGGGTCAGTCGATATTGCAGGTTGCCGAGATATGCCTGGACCTTCGCTCTGTCGATGATCATGCGGGTGTTAGCGGGGTCCGCTTCGAGCAGCGGCGTGCGGATATCCAGCGATTGCTTGAAGAGCGCAACGGCTTTCGCCGCATTGGTTCGCCAATCCTTCTGGTCGGGATTTAACACGGGATCGAGCATCTCGTCATAAATCTCCGCTTCATCGGAAAGTGCCAGAGCATACTTGAAGCGCACGCTGGTGTCCGCGGCGTCGCCAGCTGCGTAGGCGGCATAGGTCTCCCTCGCCTGACTGATTGAATCGATGGACCCAGCAAAATCCAGGACTTCGGCCAGTCCTTGCCCCAGTTGAATGCGCGTGAACGCGTTGCTCAATTTGTTCTTGACGCTGGATCGATCCGCGTCGGAAAGCTTATCGTAGTCGGCGATGGCCTCGCGATACTCCTCGATGCCTGCTTCGGGAGCGGTCTCGGAAAGCACTTGGCCAATCTTGGTATGAAGCAACATGATGGATCTTTTCGAACGGCCAAAGGCAGGATCAAGACTCAGAACCCGTTGGGAGAGGCCGAGACCTTTTCGGTAGGCGGCAAGGGCCGCGGAATAGTCTCCGAGACCACTCATGCCGGGACTACCCAACTCGTCTCCGAAGGAATTGCACGCACTCGCAGCCTCTGACAACTCGAGGACCGTGGCATCGGGTCTGGCGGTCAGCAAGTCGTAGGTTTGCATCGCAGCGCGCATCGAGGCCAACGCCTCCTGGGTCTTATCGATGCCGAAGAGCACCTCGCTGCGTGTCTTCTCCGCCAGGGCAAGGGCCGCAAGCACATTACGATCAGCCGGCGCTTTGGCTTGCAGACTTTCCGCCAGGCGAATCGCTTTGTCGATCGACTGTAACGCGCCCTTCGGGTTTCCCTCGTTCAGTTGATACGCGTTGCCTTGCAGGTTCCCAAGCTTCGTGTAAGCCTGTGCACTTTCCAGTTGAAATTGCGGGTTTTGAGCGTCTCGATTAATTCCATCCAGGTAGGCAACGGCCTCCGATACGGCTCGGCGCTGCGCATCGGTTGAGCCCGGAATCTCCTGCAACTGGCCGAAGTAATCGAACAGCAGGAAGTGTGCAAGTTTGCGCTCGTCTTCGATGCCGGCCTCAGCTCGCTGTTGGTGGACACGCGCGGCGCGGCTCTCACGTATCATCCACGCGAGCCCTACGCTAAGGACGATCAACACTGTGACGACAACCAGGATGGAGCGGCGATGGCGCAGTGTGAACCTGCTGACACGGTAGCTCAACGTTCCGCGCCTTGCCGTCACCGGGCGGCGTTCCAGCAATAGAGCGATGTCCGCAGCCATCTCTTCAGCACTGCGATAGCGCTCTGCTGGCTCGAAGCGGATCGCTTTCAGCGCAATCGCATCCAGATCCTTCGAGTTCAAGGGTCCTGAGAGAGGATCCCCCTGGCGTCGCTGGCTGGGCGGTTCCATCCGGGCGGATTGCAATTGCTGAACATGCTCGGCAATGGAAGCCGCCTCGACCGCCTGGGGCAGCCTTCCTGCGAGCATCCAATACAGCATCATACCCAGCGAATACACGTCCGCTGCCGTGGAGAGGCCTACGCCCTGGATGTGTTCGGGGCTGGCGTAGCGCAGCGTCATTGGACGCATTCCAAGCTGCGTCATCTCCGACCTGGTCTCAGCCTCGAGGCCCATTAGTTTCAGCGTGCCGAAATCGAGCAACTTTACGACACCCTCCTGGGTCACCATGACGTTACTCGGCTTCAAGTCGCGATGCAGGATCAGATTGCGATGCACGTGGGCTACGGCATCGCAAAGCTGCATCATCAGGCGCAGCTTCTCTTCCAGTGGGATCGCAGGATCTTTGCAGACATCATCGAATCGCCGGCCTTCGATGTATTCCATCACGACATATGGCGTTCCATCCTGGGTCACGCCAGCGTCAATCAGACTCGAAATGTTCTTGTGATGCAATCGGGCGAGCGCGTCGCGCTCCCGATAAAACTGATGCACTGCCGGTCCCGAGCTTATGTCCCGCGCGATCAACTTGATCGCCACACTCTGAGTAAAGCCCCCGCTGACCCGGCGACCCAAATAGACCACGCCCATGCCGCCGCGGCCAAGCATTTGTTCAAGCCGGAATGCTCCAAGAACACGCCCAAGCCATGGATCGACTCGTTCGCTGTCGGCGAGATCTCTGCGAAGCAAGCCATGATGCGGGTTCTCGGATGCGGAGGCCAGCAACGCCTCCACGGACGAGTTGGACGCCAGCATCTGGAACAACTCCGTCGCCAGTTCCGAGTCGTCCCCGCACCACTCGCGCACTCGACCGGCCCGCTCTTTCTCGGGATACTCCAGGGCCCGATGAAATAACTCCTCGAGTTGCTGCCAGCGGTTCTTGTTCTCTACCACCTGTGGCACTGCTTAACCTCCGGCGCGGTCAATGCACTCCGGGCCGGCGGAAAGTCGCTGGCTCCCGGCTCCAGAAGAAGGCTTTCTCTGTGCGAGGATTCTACCTACTCCTTGAAGAAGACACAAAGAGGAAAATCGCCGATTCCCGGATTGCAGCCAAGATCGCAGAATCCGAGTCTCGCTTCATTTCCTCACGGGTCGATTTCATCTCAGGGGATGAATGATTGAGGACGTCTTCTTTCTCGCGATGGGTCCTTTACGCCCGATTTCGAGACTCCACCCACGGCCATTCCTCTTTCAGCGCGGCTGCTCGCCTGCGGCGATTCTGGAGTCGATCTCGCCGAGCAACGGCAGCACGTGGGCTATGCTTTCGGCTGTGTAATGCGCTCCGGCGGCCTTGAATTCTTCGGCGGCTATGGCGAGCAGTTGGGTCTGATCACCCGCGGCCAATGCATGCCATTCCACTTCCGTTAGGCCGACGGAGTTCCCGCTGCGCGTCAGGCCGATGGTCCACATGCCTGCGTTGCGGCCCTCTTCGATGTCCGACTCGGTGTCGCCGATTTTCACGCAGGCGGAGAGCGGGTAGATGCGCAGATCGATGGCCAGTTTGAAAATCATCCACGGGTAGGGCCTGCCCGCGCCCACGTCTTCCGGGACGAGCGATTTGTCGGTGCGATAGCCCTGTTCGGCGGCTAGCCGCTCAAGACGTTCCAGCATGGGACGCGTGTATCCGGTGGTTCCGGCGATCTTGATACCCCTCCCGCGCAGGATGTCGATGGTATCGGCCGCGCCGGTGATGACTTCGGCGTAACCTGCCAACAGTTCCATCATCTGCGGCTCAAATTTTGCGTAGAGGCGCACCACGTCGCTCTCATCGGGGCTTGCCCCATGCGCCGCCAGCCACTCGGCCGCGACCTCCGGCTCTTCGAGAATCTTGCGGATGTGATCTTTTTTGGCTAGGCCCATGTATCGCCGAACCAAAGGCCGCTCAACCGGCACTCCGGCTTCAGCGAAGATGTCCTCGAGAGCCTTCACGGGCGCCACGCTGCCGTGATCGACGACTGTACCGGCCCAATCCAGGAATACTGCGGGAATGTTAGACATTGGCCACCGCCTGGGTTACACCAATCTCAATCATCGATTGCTCGGCCACTCCAAAGGAGAGCGTCATCCCCGACCCTCCCGGCGAAGTCACGATCCGCACCCCGTCTGCCGGCGACATGACCACCAGCGGCTTTTCGGGATGCTTGGCGTAGACGCCGTACCACCGCTCGGCGATGGTCAGGTCTGGCGCTCGCAGAAAGTGCTTCGTGTAGGAGAGAATCCGGTCGTCGATCTCCTGCTTGTTGAAGATGTCCACGTGCAATCCGTACTCATGCGAATCGCCCAGCGTCAGCGCGCCGTCGGCTGTTTGCGAGACCAGCGCGTGAATCCCCCAGCTGTCGAACTCCGGCGTCTCCTCGGCGATCCGGCGGCTCAGCACGGGCAGCGACTTGCAGATCTGAAACGCTGGATAAAAGCGAAGAGTAAGTCCGGCTGCCAGCGAGGGTCCCAGTTGCCAATCGCCCGGCTGTGGGGCGGTGCGCATCATCTGCAGCTTGCAGCGGGTGAGGCCGCTGGCTGCGTAGTGTTCTGGGTAAAGCGTTTGAAAATCCTCGCCGCCGCATACGATGGCCGTCTCCGCATGGAAGGACCCGGCGGTTGTTTCGATCGCGGGCAATTCGATGCCCGTGACGAGCGCACCGAAATGAAAGCGCACTCCAAATCGCTCTTCCAAAAACTTTGGCAGCGACTGGAGGATCTGGCGCGGATCAACGGTCAGCTCCGTGCCGCTCCAAAGGCCGCCGATGAGGCAGTGCGGCTGTGCTGCCTGCGATTTATCGAGCACTGCATCCCTGTCCAGCCAGGCGCAGTCATAGCCCAGTCCGGGACCGACTTCGGCGAACTCGCGAATCACTTCTGCTTCATCCGCGCGATAGGCCAGGTGCAGCGAGCCGGTCGGCTTGTACGGCAGGCCGGAAGCTTCCAGAATCTCGCGCCAAAGCTCGCGGCTGCGCATTGCGATGCCAAGCATCTCTCCGGCTGGCTGGCCGATGGGCCAGACCATGCCGAAGTTGCGCACGGAAGCTCCCGCAGCGCGTGGACTCTTCTCAAAAACCACGACGGATTTTCCCGCCTTCGCTGCCAGATATGCGTGCGCAAGACCCATTATTCCCGCGCCAACAATGGCGATATCCGCTTGTTTCTCCGACATCCCTCTCGTCCCTCAAACTGTCATTCCCGAAAGTCCAGAATAGAACAGGCGCCGGACAGGTCTTGTCCGACGCCCGAGTAGATTACAGCTGTTTAGTAGCTCAACCGCAGCGACATTTGTATGGTGCGCGGCCCAGCCTGCGATCCGGTCTGGCTGGAGGTGGAGAGTCCGAAGGAACCGGGGCTGGTGATGTTGGTGCCTGGGTTCGCGTAGTTGACGAAGTTAAAAAGGTTGGAGACCTGGCACTCATACCGCATGACAAAGTGCTCGGCGATGGGAAAATTCTTGCCGATCGAGGTCGAGAAGGTTTCCGTTCCTGGTCCGGTGAGAATACCAACACCCGCATTGCCGAAGCGGCCAATGGGAGCGCTGGGCGCGGGGGCGCCCGGCGTGCTGCCGGGGAACTCGAAGGCGCTCACGTTGTAGCGCAGTCCGGCGGCGTGCTGCGCCTGGGTCGGGCTGAGACTGACGCCAGTGGCAATGTCCGGCCGCTGCTGTGATACCGAGCGGTTGCTGGGCTTGGTGCCCGATGAGTCGTAGTCTCCCGCGGGATAGTAGGGCGTGAGGAAGTTGCCACTGTGGTAGAGGTTGATGGCTGTCATGCTCCAGCCTCCGATGATGCGATCAAGCAGCGGGCTGGCGTCTCCCATGAGCAACTGACCGCGACCGATGGGCAGGTTGTAGACCACCGTGCTCAGCAGCTTGTGCCGGGGGTCATAGAAGGCGTGGCCGTAATCCGACTTGATGTCGTAAAGGTTGTTGACGTTGCCGCCGTTGTCGCCCTGGCCGCCGGAAGCGATTGCGGAGTTCGGCGCGGTGCCCAGCGCGTTGGTGTTGTTGCTGGTGAGGGTATAAGCATTGGTGAAGCTCAGGCCCTGGGCAAAGCGGCGATTAGCTTCGATTGAGAACGAGTTGTAGTTATCCCAGGGACCGTTGGCGCGAGTCAGCACTTCACGGAAATTGGGGAACTTCAGGTTCTGCAAGCGCAGTGCCGGTGTGGCTACGAGATTGGCGTAGCCGGTCGTATTCGGCGCCACCTGGTTCAGATCCGGGCTATAGATGAGGTTCCAGGAATGCGAACCGGTGTAGCTCAGCTTCAGGTCTGTCTTGTAGCCGATGTTCTGCTCGACAGACAGGTTCCACTGCGCAACGCTGGGGTCTTTCAAGTCCCACTGGTTGGCGCGGCGATAGCCGGGGAAGGCTCCAGCCGAGCCCGTGCCGCTGAAGACCGAGGTATACGCCGCCGGGCCGTAGCTGCCGAAGTTGCTGGTGTCCACGCCGAGCAGCGAGTAGAGCACCGCGCCCAGCACTGGCACCGAGTAGACTCCGGCCGAGGCCTTGACCACTGTGTCGCGGGCGGGGAACGGCTTCCAGATAGCGCCCACGCGCGGCTGGATGTTGGTGGCGTCCAGGTAGCGCAGCCCCGGCCCAAGCCCAACCGAGCTGGCATAGGCGAAGGGAATGCCCGGAATGCCGGTCGATGTACCCACTGTCGGCAGGCTGGCCGTGGTGGCTGCCGGCACGTCGCCGACTGCTTGCGCCCAGGCCTTGCTGATCTTTTCGTTGCGATTGACGATCAGTTCACCCTTTGGAATCGAAGTATCGAACTGGCCAAGCTGGTTGGTTTCATCGATAAACGGCGTGTTGACTTCATAGCGCAGGCCGAGGTTCACGGTGAGGCGCTGGTTCAGCTTCCAGTCGAACTGGCCAAAGCCGTCGAAGTGATGGCTGTAGGGCTTGCCGTCGGGGCCGTTCTGCGCCAGCGAAGCGCCGTCCTGCAATCCGAGCCAGAGTTCGGCGACCGAGCAGGCGTCGAAGAAGTTGCCGTCCTGCGCCGTCTGGCAGGTGATGGCGCCGTCGTTGAAGTAGTCGCCGTATTCGTCGCCGTTGAGGAAGGTGATGTTGTCGCGATAGGCTACGCGCCGGAACGAGCCGCCGATTTTGATGTCCAGCGGTCCCTTGCTGAAGGTGAGAATATCGCCGATCTCGAAGACGCTGTTGTTGTTGAGCCGGGGATGGCCGAAGTCATTGGTTCCCGTTCCCTGGCCGCCCAGCAGATTTCCGGTATAGAAAACCGGAACGCCGCCCAAGCCGTTGGCCGGGTGACCGAGGCCGCCAGCAATGCCTGGAGGTTCCGAAAGGCCGGCAGTTTCCATCGCCTGGATGATGGTGTCGCCCTGAGCGGCCTGCGGGAAGCCATAGCTGAAGTCCATGACCGACCAGCCGCCGCGGGCTTCGTTGATCAGATGCGAGCTGATCACCCAGTTGTGCGAGAATGCCACGTTGGTGAGGTCGCTGCCGGTGGTGAAGGTGCCCATGAGCGGGTTGTAGGTCGAGTCGCCGGTGGCCGAATCCGTGCCGGCAGAAGTGATGTTTTTCTTGGTCACGCGCCCAAAGATCTGATGGCGCGCGTTGAAGTGGTAGTCGATGCGGCCGTCGTACACATCGGAGGTGTATTGGCCGGGGAAAACCTGTTGCAGATTGAGCGCGCCTGAATCGAGATTGTTCGAGCCGGCGTTCGGTCCTGCAGGCGTGGGAAAGAAGTTCTTGAAAGCGATTGCTGCGATGGGGCTGACACTCAGGCCATCGAGCGCGAGATTGTTCGAGGGCAGAACTGCGCCCGTTGGCGTAGTCAGTTGCAGCCCGGCAGAGCCGGCGCCGCCCGCGCCTTCGCCGGTGAAGTCGCCATTGAGCCACGCTGTCGGAACTGTCTGCGATGTCAGTTCGGTATTGTTCGCGAGGCGTACGCCTTCATAGTCGAAATAAAAGAAAGCTTTGTCTTTCAAGCGCGACCCTGCCCAGATGGGACCGCCCAGAGACGCGCCAAAGGTGTTGGCGTTGCCGGATGGATAGTACTTCGCCACCTGGTCGGTCGAATCCCAGCCTTTGCGCTGCGCAAACCAGAATCCCGAGCCATGAAGATGGCTGCTGCCGCTTTTGGTGGTGACCGTGAGGTCGGTGGGCTGCGCGTATTCGGCGTCACCGCCGGCCGTGTTTACGCGGAACTCGTCGATTCCCTCAACGGAAGGATAGAGGTCCTTGGTAGGTCCGCCGGTGCGGGTCTGCTGGATGCTGATGCCGTCCAGCGAAAAGCTGGTCGCGGTCGGAACCTGGCCAGCAAAGGTCAGGTTGCCTCCCGAATCCTGGTTCACAGTCGGCGTCAAAATGGCCGTTCCTATCGGGCTGGGGTTGTTGGTAGCCCGGAAGTTCAGCGGCAACGAGCTGATTTCATTGCCCGAGAGCGAGTTCGACTGAGTCAGTTCCTCGGTAATGATCTCCTGGCCAGCGGTTACAACCACTTCCAGCGCAGCCGTTTTGACCGCCAGTTTGATATCCGCGCGCACTGTCTCGCGCGAGGGCAGTGTGACGTGCTGATCTTTGACCGTGCCAAAATTGGCGGCGCTGATCGTCAGCGTGTAGACGCCGGGGTCGAGGTTGACCAGGCGATAATCGCCAGCCCCGTCGCTCATCATGGTGCGGACTGCGCCCGTAGCTTCGTTCAGCGCATCGACTTTTGCGCCCGAAACCACGGCGCCGGAGGAATCCATCACCGTTCCTTGCAGGGTTCCGTAAGTGGATTGCGCCATGCCGGAGACTGTGACAAAAAGGAAGATGAGAGCGATCAGAACAAAATTGCCGAAAGGAAAGAGATGGATCGCCTCTTTGTCCAGGCGTTGACTTAAAGGAGCATGCATTCAATTGGCCTCATAAACGGAATTAAGCGAAGACATCTAGCACCGATTCACGGATGAAATGCTGTCAACACTGCGAAAACTTCTGTGACCGTATCCGAAAGCTGTTAGCGGCAGGTTAACGCAGGGCAGAATTTAACATTGAGCGCTCTTGAAATTAGGCCAAATGGATTTTCGAGACGAGTTCCCTAAAGGTGCGGCTTGCTCTTAAAAGCGGGAAGCGATGCTTGCAAAATCGATCCGCCCTCGCATGGCCATCCTCAGCCGCCTATGCAAAACTTGATATTGGGCGCTTTTCGGCGCGAGCAGCCATTCCGGCTCGCGAACGCCCGGGCATTTGGAGAACACCACCTTGAATTTCAAAAAAGTCGCATTTCTGCTGGTTCCCTGCACCGCCATCCTGGCTTTGTCTGCCACGACCTTCGCCTCAGCCGAAACCTCGGTTACCCGCGCCACCCTCGCCAACGGCCTGAAGGTCGTCATCGTGCGCAACTCGCTGGCGCCGGTGGTAAACGTGGAAATGAATTTCCTGGTCGGCGGCGATGAGACACCGGATGGATTTCCCGGTATGGCTCACGCGCAGGAGCATATGGCCTTTCGCGGCTGCACCGGTATGACGGCAGACCAGACTGCGGCCATCTACGCTCAGCTCGGCGGCCAGAACAACGCCGACACCGAACAGACCATCACCCAGTACTACGCCACTGTTCCCGCAGCGGACCTCGACGTCGCGTTGCAGGCGCAGGCAACCTGCCTGCGCGGCGTGGACGATACCGACGCCGAATGGAACCAAGAACGCGGCGCCATTGAGCAGGAAGTCTCGCGCGATCTCTCCAACCCCACCTATAAATTCGTGAGCCGGCTTAATGAAGACATGTTCGCCGGCACGCCTTACGCGCACGACCCGCTCGGCACCAAGGACTCTTTCGACAAGACCACGGGCGCCATGCTGAAGGATTTCTATACCAAGTGGTATGCGCCCAATAACGCCATCTTGGTCGTGGTCGGCGACGTGGATGCAGCCGCAACCCTGGCCAAAATCAAGCAGCTCTACGGGACGATCCCCAACCATCCCGTTCCGGCGCGGCCTAAAGTCGAGCTGAAGCCGGTGAAATCGGAGACTTTCACACTCGACAGCAACCTGCCTTACGTCCTCTCCTTCACTGCCTACCGTATGCCGGGTAGCGGTTCGCCGGACTTTGCAGCCGCGCAGATCCTCTCGGACGTGCTGGCCAGCCAGCGCGGCGACCTCTACGCCATGGTTCCGGCAGGCAAAGCGCTTGCGGCGGAGTTCGGCATGTCCGAGACCTACCCCATGGCCAGCGTTGCCTACGGAGTGGTTGCCGTTCCAGCCGGCTCGGATGTGGCTCCCGCTGCCCAGGAGATGCGTAAGATCCTGCTCAACTATGCCGACAAAGGCCTGCCGGCGGAGCTCGTCGACGCTGCCAAGCGCAGCGAAATTGCCGCCGCCGAGTTCCAGCGCAACTCCATCCCAGGTCTGGCCAACGTGTGGTCCGAAGCGCTGGCCTCGGAAGGCCGAAACTCCCCCGACGAGGACATCGAGGCCATCCGGAAAGTTACCCTCACCGACGTCAACCGCGTTGCGAAGCAGTATCTTTCCGAAGCCAACTCCATTACCGCCATCCTGAAGCCTGTTCCCAGCGACCAGCCTTCCGCGGAAAAAGGCTTTGGCGGCGGCGAAAAGGTCACCAGCGCGCCGACCAAGCCGGTAGAGCTGCCCGCCTGGGCCGCAGCTTCGCTCTCCCAGCTGAAGGTACCCTCCAACTCCGTGCAGGCCTCGGACACGACTCTGGCTAACGGCATCCGACTCATCGTCAAGACCGATACCACCAGCCCCACTATCTCGGTCTACGGCTCGATCCGCCACAACGGAGATCTGCAAACGCCGCCCGGACTCGAAGGCATCTCGGACCTGCTCGACGGCCTCTTTTCCTATGGAACCCAGACGCTTGATCGCATTGCGTTTCAGAAGGCTCTCGACGACATCGCTGCCAATGAGAACGCCGGCTACGGCTTCTCGCTCTCAGTGCTCAAGGAAAACTTTTCTCGTGGCGTGCAACTGCTGGCCGACAACGAGCTGCACCCAGCGCTGCCGGCCCAGGCCTTCGCAGTCGTACAGAAGCAGTCGGAAGAGTTCGTCGCCGGCAACCTCGTAAGCCCCGGCTACCGCACCTCCCGCGCGCTCGACCTGGCGCTGCTTCCAGCCAACGATCCCGAACTGCGCGAGTCTACGCCAGCCACCATCGGCAAGGTCTCGATTGACGCGGTCAAGCAGTATTACGCCAGCACTTTCCGCCCTGATCTAACGACCATCGTTGTCATCGGCGACGTCTCCGCCGAGGATGCCAAAGCGACCATCGAAAAGTGGTTTGGCGACTGGAAAGCGACCGGTCCAAAGCCGGCGATCGACCTGCCCGCCATCCCCGGCAACAAAGCCTCCACCGTTACAGTTCCCGACCAGGAGCAGGTGCAGGACTCCGTCGTTCTCGCCGAGCAGCTTACGCTCAACCGCTTCGACCCCGACTACTATCCCATGCAATTGGGCAATCACGTCCTCGGAGGCGGCTTCTACGCAACACGCCTCTATCACGACCTGCGCCAGGTCGCTGGACTCGTCTACACCGTGGATGTCAGTCTCGACGCATCGAAGACGCGCGCCACGTACTCGGTGAGTTATGGCTGCGATCCGGACAAAGTCTCTAAGGCGCGCGCGTTGATCCAGCGCGACCTGGACCAGATGCGCACCGAAGACGTCTCGGTTGAGGAATTGCACCAGGCCAAAGCACTATTGCTGCGGCAGCTTCCGTTGGGTGAATCCAGCGAAGATTCGGTCGCCGCCGGCCTGCTGCGCCGCGCGGAAATCGGCCTGCCGCTTGACGAATCCACGCGCGCCGCAAAACGCTACTATGAACTGACCGCGGCGGAAGTGAAGGCAGCGTTCGAACGCCAGCTTCGCACCGGCGATTTTGTGCAGGTCGTGCGCGGCCCGGCGTCGAAGTAGCATTCCTTTCACGAATCTTGGTATCCCATTCTTTGCGCCGGTGTCGCGCAAAGAATGGGATACCAATGCAACAAGTCCGTGAAACTTTCGCTAATCACCGTAGGCGTCGAGCGCGTTTCCCAGCCGTCTTAACCCCTCCGCCGTCATCGCCACATCGCCGCCGACCCCAACGCGAAAATGCTGCGGCATCTCAAAGAATCGACCCGGCACGACGCTCGTCTCAAACTGTTCGCGCAACAAATCGAAGAAGGCTTCCACCGTCCCATGCCGCAACCGCGGAAACGCAATCGTACCCCACTGCGCGCGAAACACATCCAGATCCTCACGCGAATCGAGAAACGCATTGAGCGCCGCGCGATTCGGCTCCAGCAACTTCGCCGCTCGCGCCGCAATCTTGTCCAGGTTATCCAGCGCGATAACTCCCAATAACTCCGCGGGAAACACCGGCGACCCGCTCATCAGGTCGTCGACGCGCTTGATTCGGTCCGCCAACTCCGGTGACGCCAGGATCCATCCGCAGCGAATGCCGCTCAACCCATACGCCTTGGTCAGGCTGTTGGTGACCACAAATTGATTTCCATACCTTGCAGAAGTGCGAAACGGCGAGCTGAATTCCTCCAGTGGAACAAGATCGAGATACACTTCGTCCACCAGCACCCACGCACCTACCGCGGCGGCCATCTCGCCGATGCGCCTCAGCGTAGATTCCTTCAGAAATGCGCCGGTGGGATTATGCAGATTGGTGATCGCAATCAGTCGTGTCCTGGGCGTAATCTTCGACTGCAACTCGTCCAGATCGATCTGAAAATCGTTCTCCGCGAGCCGGCCGAAGCGCACAATATTCGCGCCAAGATAATTGGCCACATCGAGCAGCAGCCCGTATGTCGGCTGCTCGATCAGCACTTCGTCTCCAGGCTCGAGGATCGTCGCCATCGCCAGATGATTGGCCATTGAAGTCCCGTTGGCTGTCACCACGCACTCCGGGGCTACGCCGCTTCGCGCAGCCAGCCGCTCTACCAACGGCTTATAGCCATACGTGTCCGGGCCGTTAATCTCAAGGTCGGCGATAGTTACGGGTAACTCCGCCAGCGGATAACTCAGAATGCCGCTGGTGGCCAGGTTATACCGCGAGACCGATTGCAGCTTGGCCCACTCCAGATAACTCGAATGCTTGTTTCGCTTGAATACACTCATGCAACCGCTCTCCGTTTTCGATCCCATAAAAAATAAACCGGCAGGCCCAGCAACAGGATTCCAACTCCAATTAAGCTGTTCTCCGGATAGGTATAAAGCGTGTTCCCAACCACCGTCCAACACGCTGCTATAAAGACGATTGTCGTATAGGGATGGCCCGGCACGCGAAAGCCCGGCGTCGCGATGGCCTGCTCGGGACGCAGTAACTCGCGCTTGCGAAAGACAAACAGGCAAACCGCAGTGAGGCCGATAAAAAAGAAATCGATCGGGATCACAAAGTTCAAAATCTGCTCGTATCTGCCGGTAAACGCGACTGCAATGGTCCAAACACTCTGCAAGAGAATCGCCACCACCGGCACGCCAGTCCGCCGCGACACGTATGCGACACTGCGAAAGAACAGGCCGTCTTCAGCCATCGCAAAGTACACGCGCGGGGCGGTCAGGATCGCCTGGCTCAAAAAGCCCACCGTGGACACGGCAATCCCCAGAGCAATCAGCCGCGCGCCTTGTTGGCCGGAGACCATCCGCATCACCGCGCTGGCCGGCACGCTGGTCTTCGCCAGCGCACTCGCTCCAAGCACGCGGATGCATACTACATTTACCAACAGATAGAGTGCGATCACACCGAGCACTCCGATCACCAGCGCGCGCCCCAGATTTCTGCGCGGATTGCGTATCTCGCTGGCGATGAAGTTCGTCGTCTGCCACCCGCCATACGAGAACAGGACAGGCACCATCGCCGCTCCAACTGCCGCTGCCAGCCCCAGTGAAGGCGCGCCATCTAAGACAGGGTCAAGCACCGGATGCAACAGCGGATGGGGCCTCTTCACCAGAAACAGTCCCGCTCCTACAAGGCCGGTAATGGCCGCAATCTTCAGCACCATCAGCACGCTCTGCACTCGGCTTCCCGGTTTAACGCCGAGACAGTTGATGGCAGTCAAAAGAGCGAGCGTCAGCACCACAATCCATCGCTCCGAGATAGGCAAGCCGGTAAGCTCAATGAGATAGCCTGCAAAAGTCACGGTGACTGCCGCCATACCGCCCGTCTGCACCACCAGCAGCAGCACCCACCCATAGAGAAAGCCAACGGAAGGATGCAACGCCTTGCTGAGATACACATACTGGCCGCCAACCTCCGGCATGCGATCCCCAAGTTCCGCATAGACAAAGGCTCCCAGGATCGCAATCACGCCGCCGGCAATCCAAACCGCCAGCATCAGCACCGGAGAGTGCACGCGCTGCGCGACGACATAGGGGTTGATGAATATCCCCGCGCCCACCATGCCGCCCATTACGATCATCGTGGCGTCAAAGAGACCGATCCGGCCCGCCAGCCTGGGTCGTGCGTCGCTCATCATGTCGGGGCGAGAACCTCCGGGCCGGGATGCGGCAGTCCCTTTACTCTAAACCACGGTTTCCGCGCCGGAGCGCTTAAGCCGAATGCGCCCTGGACTGCAAATCCTGCAGGAGCTTGTGAGCCTGCGCATCCTTCATTTGCGAGTTAGCCGACGAGCCCTGAACCAGCAGCTTGGCAGCCATTTCCGCATGGGGGAGTGCCTCAGCTTCGCGATGCTCGCCCACCAATGCGCGCGCCCACAGCAGTTGCGCCTCGCCCATGCGACGGTCTGTCGACGCGACTTTGCCATCCTGCACGCTGAAAAGCTCCTTTGCAGAAGCCTCCGCCTGCTCGAACTGGCCGGTCTCCACCTGTGCCCAGGTGAGGAAATAGAGCGGCTCCGCAAGATCCGCGCTGGCACCGGCGATCTTTCGCCATGCAGGCATAATGCTTTCCAACATGGGCAGTGCTTCCTTGGAGCGGCCTAACTCAATCAGCGCTCCTGCCATGCGATCCTGCTGTTCCAGCGCCGCGCGGCTCTCCGGTCCTTCGCACCCCTTAAGGCCTTCGTAGGCAAGCTTGTAGATGGCCAAACTGGCCTGCGGGTCGCCGCCCTTATCCTTGACCTGCGCCAGTTCTCCGTATACCGCGGATTGATCGCACTTGGCCTGTCCGTCCTCAAGATAAATCTCCAGCGCCTTGGTGTATGTCGCTTCGGATTCCGCATATCGTTCGCGCATTTTCAAGTCCCACCCGAGGGTATACAACACATCGGCAACCTCATGCGGAGGCAGCACATTATGCCCCTGCGCCGCCTCCACAGCCGATTGGATCAGTTGCAGGTTCTCATCGCTTCGAAAACCCAACCTCTCACGGTTGCTCGCGTAATAGATAGCGCTCCAGATACGCACCGATGGCGAGATACCCGATTTGCGCGATAACTCGAGGGCATGAGTCGTCAAGGCAAGCCCCAGGTCCGGCTTGCCTTGCAGATACGCAACGTCCCCCGCCGTCGCTTCCGACTCGGCCTCGGTATCGTAGTCTCGAGCAGCCTTGGCGCTGGCGATCACCTGGATGAATACGCGCTCTGCGCCCTCCAGATCGTTGTTCTCATACATCGACTCCGCCAGGCTCATCTGCGCCTTGCGCAAATCCGCAGGGTCCTTGATGTAATCCGGCAGGAGTTTCACTCCTAACTCCAAAAAATCCGGCACTGTGAAGTTCGGCTTACCGGTGTAATTCGAGTTGGCAAAGTAGAGCAGCCGGTAGAGGAATGTCTGCATCCTGAGCGCACGCTGTCCTTCCAGCACAGCCTGCTCCTGCCGCCATCCCGCATAGGCCAGGCTCGCCACCAGCACCACAAGAAATGCCAGCGCCGCAAAGACCAGCTTGCGCTTGCGGCGAACATACTTACCGACGAGATACATCGTCGTCTGCGGCCGCGCCAGCACCGGCCAGCCATTTAAATAACGCTGTATGTCTCCCGCCAGACTATCGAGCGAAGCGTAGCGGTCCTTTGGCCTCGGGCGCAGACACTTGGCAACAATCGTCGCAACATCTCCGCGCAGCGTCAGCCGCAGTTTCTGCTCCGACATGCCGCGGCGTTCGGCCGCCTCGCCTGTCACAGCATTCGTGATCCGTTCCGGCTCGCGCTCGGCAATGGCGCGCTCCATCATCGCTGCCACGGAGGCCTTACCGCCCGGCCTGCGCCCCGACAGCAGCTCAAACAAGATGACGCCCAGCGAATACACATCGCAGGCGGTCGTAAGGGATTCGTTGCGCAATTGCTCGGGGCTGGCATAGGCCGGAGTCGCCATCACTGTGCTCGTGAGCAGGCTATCGGACTCCATCAACTTGGAGGTGCCGAAATCCAATAACTTGACCGTTCCTTCCGCGGTGACAAGGATATTCGACGGCTTCAGATCCAGATGTACGACGAGATGCCGATGCGCGTAACCCACGGCGTCGCAAACTTGCAAGAACAAGCGCAGCCGCTGCGGAACACTCAGCCTGTGCTCGTCGCAATAGGTGTCAAGATGGACGCCCTCGACAAACTCCATCACTAGATACGGTTGCCCGTTTTCGGTGAAACCGGCATCGAGCAGGCGCGTGATATTGGCATGATCCAGAGACGCCAGAATCTTCTGTTCGCGATGAAACCGCTCTACGAATGTAGGGCCGGCGGCGTGCGGCGCCAGCACCTTCATCGCTGAACGCAACAGGGCGCCCCCCACCTTGCGCTCCACCAGATACACAGAACCTATGCCGCCCGAACCAAGCAGGCGAATCAATGTATAAGGGCCGATCTTGCGTGTCAATACCGATGGGGCCGGTAGCGCTTCCTCTTCGGCTTCGACCTCGCCGGCCGCCAGGATCGACATCGCGCGCGCACGCAAATCGGCATCCGGGCAAGCCTCTGCCAGCACCCGTTCGCGATCACACGCAGGAGTGATTGCAGCCAGATGAAACAGCCGTTGCAACTGCTCCCAATTGTCGGACTCCAGCGTCATTCACTCTCCGTCTTGTCCATGAAGTAACCGGAATGGATGCCTCTCAGATTACAACAAAGCCGGGCATGCGGTCTGACCCAGAAGGACATCGCGATTGGCTAGAAGAGATTTCCTGCCACCGACTCGGCTGCCTGCTCCAAATCGTCATTCTGAAGATCGCCATGCGGACTCGCAGCAGCACTCTTTCCATGACTCATGGTCAGAGTGAAGAAGCGGTCCCGCACACGGCCGCTGATTTGCTCTACTGCGCGATCCGCCGTTGCAGGCATGTTGCAACGCAAAGCTTCATTTCCAATCCCCTTCAGCTTCATCGCATCCGCGCCGCAAGCAGGGAGGGCCGTCTTGCTCACTTCAAGTTTCAGGGAAGTCGTCGTATCCGACTTGCGAATGAAACTGCAAACTCCCTCGCCCGCATCGGAGACATGCACATCCACAGTCACATCCCCGTCCAGCACCCGTGCCGCCATTCCTTGCGTGAGCCAGGGACACGCTACAGGCGCCGCTGCCTGCCCATTGGCGGAGACCACACCGACAGCAAGCGCTAGGAAGACAAAACATTGGATGAGCCGCGTTGATTTCATCCCTTGGCACCCGACGCGGGTTTGCTTGCGCGCTGTATCTGGGGCAACGGAGCCGAGCTGAGAACCTTGCCGCCCTCCTGCAAGACATGCAACTGGTTCACTGCCAAATCCTTGAATTGATCTACCTGGCCGCTGAGCCACTTCACCTCAACCAGATCGACCTTTGCCGCCTGCTCCAATCCAAAGTGCATACGCAGATCGTTCTGCGAGAAATAGCTGCCACCGCTGCGCAACTCTTCCATCTGCTGCAAGGGCTTTGCTGCATCCGGTGTAGTTTTCGCCGTCACAGTGACGCGGCTGCCAATCCCCGAACGGTTGGTCTTCACGCCCACCAGTTTGATCTTGATCCAGTTGCGCTTCAGCGTGGAATCGCAGCGCAACAGCTGCGGCAGCGCATTGATGCAGTTCACCGCAACGTCGATATTCCCATCGTTGTTGTAGTCGCCAAAGGCGCAGCCGCGCGCCGGCGCATTCTCGAGAATCCCCGGCCCTCCCTGCGCGGTAACTTCTTCGAAGCGGCCGTTGCGCAAATTGCGATAGAGATATTTATGCTCGGCGTACTTTAAATCTGCCTTCGACTTATCCACCTCTGGATACACATGCCCATTCGACATCAGCAAGTCGAGCCAGCCATCGTTGTCCATATCGAAGAAGCCAACACCCCAGCCGAGCAGGCGCGTATTTACGCCCAGTCCGCCCGGATAGGTGCGATCTTCAAACGTCGCGTCGCCAAGATTGGTGTAGAGAGAATCTGTGTCGCCGGCGAAGTTGGTCTTCACCACATCGAGGTTGCCGTCGTGGTTATAGTCGCCGATGGAAACTCCCATCCCCGCCTGCGGCTTGGCCTCTGCGGAGAGCGCGGCACCCGCTTCAATGGCAATGTCGCGGAATGTACCGTCTTTCTGGTTGAGATAGAGCGTTGCCGGAGCTGAATCGTTGGCCACATAGATATCCGGCCAGCCATCGTTATCCAGATCGGACGCAGCCACGCTCAGCCCATACGTGCCGACTGCAGTCCACATTCCAGACTTCTGGCTCACGTCGCTGAACGTACCATCGCCGTTGTTGTGATAGAGAAGATTACGCCCACCCGGCAAGCCAGGAGGGCCGCACGCCACGAGAATTCCCTTGTAAGTGCAGGGGCCGTCCTCAGGCTTGGGCGCCGTCTTCAAGTCGAAGTCAACATAGTTGGCAACGAACAAATCGAGATGCCCGTCGCGGTCGTAGTCCACAAACGTGCAGCCGGTGTTCCAGCGAATCTTCGGTCCGGGCTGTGTCAGTCCGGCCTGCTCGGTCACATCGGTAAACGTTCCATTGCCATTATTGCGATAGAGAGCGTTTTGACCGTAGTACGTCACGAACAGATCCTCGTGGCCATCGTTGTTGTAGTCGCCCACGCAACAGGCCTGACCCCAGCCAGTCTTGTGCTCCAGACCGGAGCCTGCCGTCACATCGGTAAACGTGCCGTCGCGATTGTTCTTAAAGAGATGGCAGCGCGGCTCCTGCCCTGCTGGAAACCCGTCCAACCGCCAGCCGTTTACCAAGAACAAATCCACCCAACCATCGTTGTCATAGTCGTAGAAAGCGAGGCCGCAGCCGGTCGTTTCGAGCAGATACTTGTTGGTGAATTCGCCACCATAAATCGTTTTGGAATTTAGGCCTGCTTCGCGGGCCACTTCCACAAAGCTTACGCCCAGCGGAGTGCCTTCAATCGGCGACTTCGGCCCCGGCGGAGGCGCGGCCGGCTTGGCTTCGTAATCGCGCTCCTGCGGACCGATCTTGGGCGCGGCGGGAGTTGCCTGCTGCATCGGAGCAGCCAGGGCAACAATATCCGCTAAAGGCAACACCAGCGCCGTGCGGCTGAGAGAACGAAGGAATTTGCGGCGATTCAAAGATGAGCCTTTCCGATTGTGTGTTTCCTGCCTAAGGTTGTCCCGCGGCCGTGCCCGGCATTTGCGATTTGTCCATATGCACATGCCATGGCGAGCTCTCTGTATTCATCTCCGGATGCACGCGCAAAAACTCCAGCGAGTACGTCGGCGCTCCCGGATCGATCCGCTTCATGGTGTACAGCGCAGCCTCATCCGCCGCCTGCTTCTTCATCCCCATGCGGCGATAGAGAATCGCCAGATTGTAGTGCGCGGCCAGGTCATCAGGATCAATGGATTGCAGCGCCTTGAACTGCGCCATCGCTTCGTCCGCGCGATGCTGCTGGTAATACGAGATGCCCAATTCACGCCGTGCATCGCGTGAGTAGGGATACTGCTTCACTACCTTTTCAAGGTCCGCAACCTCCGCCTCCGAATGGCGCGAACGCCGTTCGACCAGCGCCATGTAATACAGCGCCCGGGCATCGTCCGGATGCAGCGCCAGAGCCTTCTCGAGCGGCGCGCGCGCCTGATCATACTTCTCCCACTCGATCAAGTTCACGGCGAGATTGATATAGCCATCTTTGTAATCCGGACGAAGTTCGGTCACCTTCTGAAATGCCTGCTGCGCATCCTCATACTGCTGCTCGTCGAGATAGCCAATGCCTACGTTGTTCCAGCGCATCCAGTCCTGGTTGTCCGTCGCTTCCGGAGCAGTTGGCGGATTGTCTCCGATGGCAAACGTTCGCGTGCGCGACATCAGTTCCACCACTGGGTACGCCGGATGATCCTTGCCCAGCACGTTGTTCAGATAGCTTTGCCGCAGATGCCGATATTCCACGGCGGCGGTAATCGTCACCGCTCCCTTCGCTTCTTTCGGCAAGCGGAACTGGTAACGCACCAGCGCTGAGCGGCCCGACTGTACAGTATTATCGTAAGCCACCGATTGAATCGCCCACACTTTGTGGTTATCCACGAAGTCGCCGAGCAGATCGACCGGCCGATTGGTAAAGCTGTGCGCGCTTGGATCGATCATGCCATCCGGCTTGAGAAATCCGCTCTCGTAAATTGTCGCGCCGCTTGCATCTTTCACCGTGAATTTAACCCACGCCTCATACAGGTCGCGCACCTCGGGAATCAGCGAGTGGCCGATGTTTTTGCTCTGCACCACGACATAGGCTTCCATCAACGCGTCCGGCTTCAGCGTCACCGGCGCTGTACCCAGCGGAGCCGTCATCGCTCCGGTCTCGACCGACTTGAGCGCGAAGATGTCCACGTTGAGATAGTTGCCGGCTTTGAGGAAGTCGATGGTCTTTTGCAACTGCTCGTCGAAGCCGTAGTAGAAAGGCACAGCCGTATTCCCCGCCAGCCAGCGATGCGAAACGAATGTGCCCTGCTTGGCTCCCGGCTCAGGAAGCGCATTGGCCGCGCGCTTCATGTGGCAGCCCTGGCAGGTGGTGTAGTCCGCTGTATAAAATGTCAGCGGATTCTGCTGTGAAAATTTCGATCCCTGCCACTCGTCGTAAGCTGTAAACGCGCGAATCCACTTATAGTCGTTCAGCATGGGCGGCAGGTTGGCCTTGTGGCAAGCCGAGCAGAACTGAGGCGTGCGATAGATATCGCGCATCACGGCTTTGCTGTGCCGGTCCAGGTGCGCGAGGATCTCCGAGTCGGGCACCAGCCCCGGAATGCGATTGCCCTTTTCGTCCACCAGCACCGAAGGCACGGCCATCACAAAGCTGCCATTGCCCAGCTTGGTGTCGACGTTCTGAATCGAATGGCATGTGAGGCAGGTCAATCCATCTCGGTCGAAGGGACGGTCCATCGGATAGGTCGCATTCAACGCACCGGCAAGAATCCCGACCGGGTTGTGGCAGCTATCGCAATGCCGCGCAAACTCAACGCCCTTGGTGCGCATCAGAATGTTCACGCTGGTGCGATAAAACGGTGTACGAAAGGAGTTGGCATGCAGCGATTGACGCCACTGGTGATACGCCTCCTGATGGCAGTGCCCGCAGTACTTCGCGTCCAGAAAGGCGGAAGGCTCAAGAAAGTCACCGCCCTCGACTGCCGCGTTCCCTGGCAGCGCAATCTTGTCCTTGATAAATGGAAACTTGTAGAAGGTGCGCACCTGGTCCGCGTAGGCCTTGCGAACGCTCGCTTCTACCGCCTGCTGATCTTCCGCGCCAGGTTTGGAAACGTGTTCCGCGCCTGCGAGCGCCCTGACAAAGAAGATTGAAGCTGTAGCGAGCATCAATACCGGCACTAACGCGCTGATTCTGGAAAACCGAATCCATCTCGAACTTGCGAAATCGTTGCGCATCTTTTTCTTAACCGTCGGCGCCAATATCTCCCAGAAAAAAGCCTTCGGATTCAGCCCACCCACTATATCGAACTCGCAACAAGCCTGTACATCAACACAAAGGTGGAAGAAATCGAGCATTTACCGCGCTGGCGTTTTCAGCGTCTCAGCCTTTTGCCGTTCCGCCGCCGCCTCGACCGTCTTGCCCTGGCGATCCAGCGCGGCCGCCAGCCCTGCATGCGCATCGGCGTAGGTGTCGTCATAGCTCAGCGCCTCGCGAAACTGGGCAAGGGCATCCTCGACCTTGCCGCTCTTCAACTGCGACTCAGCCGAATGCGTCGAAACCTCCGCCCGCTGGCGGTTCATGTTCATCCGCATTAAGGCCGCTGCCGCCTTTCTCTCCGCCGCTGCCTCCGCGGGCTGATTCTGCTTTACCAGCACGGCCGCGAGCATCAAATGCGGATCGGGCTGCTGCGGCAGTTGCCGGATGGCCTCACGCAGCGCTGTGACCGCCTCGGGAAGCCGATCCAGCTTGTTGTCGACCGACCCCAGAGTAGCCCATCCATCGCCATTGGCCGGGCGTTGCTTCAGAGAGCTGTTCAGTTCCCGCGCCGCGTCCTCATAGCGCCCCACCTGCAAATACAACACTCCCAGAACATAGGGCGGTTCCGGCGCGGATGGATCCAGCTTTTGCGCCGTCTCCAGCTCCGGAATCGCGCCCTGAGCATCGTCTTCCATCTTCAACGCAAGCCCCAGGTTGTAATGCAATTGCGGCGAATCGGGAGAGATCTTCAGCGCCGCTCTCAGTTGCTCCACAGCGTCTTGAAACTGGCTCACCTGGATAAACGCCGCCGCCAGATCCTGATGCGCCGTCGCATTTTGCGGAGACAATGCCACTGCGCGCTGCAAGATCGGAACCGCGTCCTTGGCCCGCTGCGCCTGAGCCAGCGCCATGCCCAGGTTCGTCAACACTTCGCCGTCCTTCGGCTGCGCATCGGCGGCCTTCTGCAGCAACGGAATTGCCTCTTCGAACCGGCCCGCCCGCTGCAGCGCCAGACCCAGCGGATAAGCGATTGCGATGGATGTCGGATCGGCTTTCCAGGCACGCTCCAATACGGCAATCGCCTGCTCATCCTGGCCCGCATCCGCCAGAGCTGCGCCATATTGGGCTGCAATCAGCGGATTCTCCGGCGCCAACTCCGCGGCTCGCGTCAACTCCGCCAACGCTCCCGGTTCCTGCAACTGCTTCATCGCCAGGCCAAGATGCAGGTGCGCCAGCGCGAACTCCGGCTGCGCCTTCACCGCCGCTGCAAAATCCGCCTCTGCGTCTGGCCATTTCTGCAGGTGCGCGTACAGGGACCCCAGTTCATCTTCAATCCCTGCATTCCCCGGCTCCCGTACCCCAGCCTCTTTCATGCGCACCACGGCAGCCTCAAGCTGCCCCGCAGAGGCCAATGCACGCGCATACGACTCCAGGATAGAAGCCGCCAGCGGCCGTTTCTCAGCGCGAGCCGTGGCTTCCAACTTCGCGAAGAGCGGCAGCGCCTTTGCCGCCTCGCCGCTCTGCTCGTAGGACAGTGCCAGATTCAACTGCGCGCTGGCATCAGCCGGCTTCATCTTCAGCGCCAGTTCCAGCTCCCGAATCCCCTCAGGGAGCCGCCCCAGGCGAACCAGCACCGCCCCCAGCGCGCTATGGCCCTGTTCGGCCGAGGGCGCCAGCTTCACCACGCTTTGAAAATCTTTGAGTGCAGACTTCAAATCATTGCGGCCCAGCGCGGCCACGCCCGCGCGATAGTCCGCATCGGCCTGCTTCAGCGCTGTAGACGGCTCCTGCCCGCCAACGGCGGCCATCATTGCCGCGCCAGCACAAACAGCCAACATCATTCGCCGCAATTCCATCGCGACCCCAATGGTATCCGATCCCGAACCGCGCTTGTAAGCGCCCACCGTTGCGCCTACGACTGCATTTCTCATGATCCCTGTCTTGCACTGTCCTCGCATGCGGTATCGTGAGGCGTGGGAATTACGCCATCCCAACCCGTCGCGATCCCGTCCGCCAGCGGCGCCGCCGCCGCCGAATCATTCCCCGACGCGCTGCTGCAAGCCTTGTGGCAGGAAGCGGATGCGGAAAGTTATGGACTAGCTCGCACTGATTTCGAGGCCGTCCTACTCGCCATCGGAACCCGGCAAAACAACGGCCAACCCGCCGCAATCACCCCGACGCAGGAACAGCAAGCAGCCTTCCTCCGGAGCCTGCGGCTCTCTGACCTGGCCCTCGCACGCGGTTGCGCTCTTGGAAACGAGCATGCCTGGGAGCGCTTTCTCGCCCTCTACCGACAACCCCTCACCCGCGCCGCCATCGCCATCACCGGCAGCGACACGCTGGGCCGCGAACTCGCCGACGCGATCTACGCCGAACTCTACGGACTCAACCTGCGCGACGGCCAGCGCCGCTCCCCGCTCGACTCGTACCAGGGGCGCGGATCGCTCCTCGGCTGGCTGCGCACTACCCTCGCCCAGCGCCACGTCGACCATCACCGGAAAACCTGGCGCGAAGAACAGCTGCCGGAAGCCACTGGCGATTCGACGGTAAACGATCCTCCCGCAGCTACGCCGGAGAAGGCGCCACAGCCGGAAGAGCTGGCGCTGCTCGCCTCGGCGATCCAGCACTGCCTGGTGAAGCAAAGCGCGGAAGACCGCTTTCTGCTTGCCGCCTACTACCTCGACCAACGCACCCTCGCCCAGATCGCCCGCACCCTCAATGTCCACGAAGCCACGATCAGCCGCAGGCTCCGCCGCGCCGTCGAAGACCTGCGCAAAGACCTGCTCCGCGATCTGCAGCAGCGCGGCCTGAGCAAGCGTGCGGCTCAGGAAGCACTCGGCGCCGATCCGCGCGACCTCACCGGAGTGGGCGATCTTGATCTCCAGTTCAAGAAACTGCTGCAATTTTCCCAATCCGGCGCGTTCCCAGAGAAGGCCGGCTCATGAACACCAACCCCCAACTCGATCGGTACCAACTCGACTTGCATCCGGACGCCGAAAGCCTCAGCGCCTTCGCCGAGCATCAGCTTCCGGAGCACGAGCGCCAGCTCATCCTCGCGCACCTGGCCACCTGCGCCCGCTGCCGGCAGATTCTCTTCCTCGCGCAGGACAGTATCGAAGACGAAAAGCCAGCAACCGCCGGCGGGGTCCTGCTTTTCCCTGCAAAGGAGCCGACCACCAAGTGGCGCTACGCCTGGGGCGCGCTCGCCGCCGGAGTTGCCCTGGCGACCATTTCCATCTTCCTCTACCCGCGCCACCAGGCAATCGCGCCGGAGCAGGCAAAGGTCGTACCGCCCAACCACATTCCAACACTTCCAGTCGCTGCGCCTCCCCGCGAAGGCAAGATGCAGCCCTCGCAGGCTGAACGGCTCCAATCGAGCGCCTCCGCGGCTTCGGGAGTGCGACCTGCTCCGAAGCCTGAGGCGAGCCTGGGGACCGTCACCTCCGGCGTAGTCTCCGCAAACCCCACCGCCCAGCCGGCGCCCACACAGCAACAGGCCGCGGCAGCATCCTCCACTACGTTGAACATCACCCTGAAACCCGCGCAAAGCAGCCAGACCGTGGAAGTGCAGGCGGCCGCGCCGCCCTTGTCGCAATCCGAAACCGCGACCGTCAACGTCGCCGCGGATCAGGCGCAGCTCCAGCCGGCCACCCCACCGGTTACTGAGACTATGAACGCCCAGGTTGTGCAGCCGACGGACCAGATTAAGCTCAAAGGCCGCAACGTCCAGCCGCTCACCGCCGCGAAAGCCGCGCCGAAAGCTGCGGTGGCTAAGGGCGGAACGGGCAATGGCATAGGCGGCGGCGTTCGCGGCGGAGCGGTAGGAGGCCCGGTCTCAGCCAACGGAGCGCTTGCCAGATCCCCGGCGAGCTTCGCAAAAATGGCGCCGCGACCACTGACCGTCACCCCGGAAGACGAAGCCGCCGCCCGCAACACACTGGGCAAGACGCTCCCCAGCGGCCTTCCCGCCATCGCCACCGCCGCCGCCAGCCATCATCTGCTGGCCGTCGACGCTGCTGGATCCGTTTTCCTCAGCGAGGATGCCGGCGCGGTTTGGGAGCCCGTCTCCGCGCAATGGACTGGGAAAGCCGTCCTGGTTCTTCCGCCGCAGACCGCCCCGGATCAGTCTGGAGGACTGGCGATTGCAGGCAGAGCGACCACGGACGCTCCCTCGCAGGCGGCTGCCCCGCGCTCGGCGCTCTTTGAAATCGTCACTGATCAGGGTATTCACTGGACCAGTAGCGACGGCCGCGTCTGGCGGGCGAAATAGCATTCTCCGCTATTGCGCGTTGTGATGTTTGCCTCTTTCTCCAGAAGCGGCCAAAATACGTTTCCTCGAATAACCCCCTATCCGGCCGGGGGAAAACCCGCTAAACTCAGTTTTGATTCCACGGTAAACGGTTTCTGAGGGGGCACTTTGACGGAACGTCCGGAACGCAAACAGAAGGCCTCACGCACCGGCTCAGGCAAGTCCGAGCGCCCGGAGCGCCCCGAGCGCATGGACATCCGTACCATCGCCAAGCTGGCCAACGTCTCGATCGCCACCGTCTCCCGCACCATCAATCGCGTCACCACCGTCAACCCCAAGATGGCCAAGCGCGTCTGGGAAGTTATCGAAAAGCTCGACTTCGTGCCCAATACCCAGGCCCGCGCCCTGGTCTCCGGACGCAGCAAGCTCTTCGGCCTGATCGTCTCGGAAATCACCAACCCCTTTTTCCCGGAACTCATCCAGGGTTTTGAAGACACCGCCGTCGAGCACGGCTACGAGATGCTGGTCAGTTCCACCAACCACGACCCCAAGCGCATGTCCCACTGCATCCGGCGCATGCTGGAGCGCAAGGTCGAGGGCGTCGCCATCATGACCTTCGGCATCGAAGAGCCGCTACTCGACCAGCTCGCCAAGCGCAAGGTCCCACTCGTCTTCATCGACCAGGGCCCCGACCGCCCCGGCATTGGCGTTCTCAAGGTCGATTATCATCACGGCATTCGCCAGGCCGTCCAGCATCTTGCCGCCCTCGGCCACCGCGACATCGCCTTCGTCTCCGGCCCCATGCGGCTGCACTCCGCGCAGTCCCGCCTGGCTGCCTTCCACAAGTCGATTCAGGAGTGCGGCATATCTCCCGACCCCTCCCGCATCATCGAAGGCGACCACACTCTCGAAGGCGGAGTGGCGGCTGCGGAGAAACTGCTCGCACTGCCCAACCTGCCGACCGGCGTGCTCTGCTCCAACGACATGACCGCCATCGGCGTCCTCCACAAGCTCTACCGCACCGGCCTGCGCGTCCCGGACGACATCTCGCTCATCGGCTTCGACGACATCCACATCGCCGAAGTCATGATGCCCCCGCTCACTACCATCCAGATGTCCTGCGTGGAAATCGCCAAGACCGCCTTCGCGGCGCTCCGACAGCAAGCGGAATCGCCGGATGCCCTCCCCGGCAAGCGCGAATTTCCCATCCACACCAATCTCATCGTCCGCGAATCCACTTCATTCCCACGCGGCGCCATGACTCACCTGCGGAAAAAGGAATAACTCAAGAATATCTTGGTAATTCTCTGGACTGAATTGGAAAACTGGGATTAGTCTTCTTATGACAAATCGGCGCCGGCTGCGAAAAACCTCTACCTTGCGGAGCGCGATCCAGGGAGTGTCCAATGAACCAGCTCAGACTCCTTTCCCTATCTCTCGCCGTAAGTCTTTCCACAATCACTGCACAAGCCCTTCCGCCGCTCGCGGCCGGCGCACGCGGAGTTAGCGCGGTCGAGGCAAGCTCACCGAATCACCCGAGCATTGCCGCCAACTTGAGCAAGCTACCCCTCAGCTTTGAACCGAATCGGGGGCAGGCCGGCTCCAGCGTTCAATTTCTTGCTCAGGGCCGCGGCTACTCGCTCCTTCTCTCCGGCTCTTCCGCCGTGGTGGCCCTCGGCAACCCAGTGGATTGCCCGGCGCAGGATAACTCCAGCCAGCCGTGCAACCCCCGCCGCAAAATGCAGCCGGAACTGGTGCGCATGACACTCGCGGGCCAGTCTGCGCCCTACGTCGGCACTCTCACCGGAGAAGAGATGCTTCCGGGAAAAGTGAACTACCTCATCGGCGACCAGCCGGCTAACTGGCGCACAGGCATTTCGACTTACGCCAAGGTCCGCCAAACCGCCGCCTATCCCGGCATCGATCTCGTCTATTACGGCAACCAGAGCCAGTTGGAATTCGACTTCGTCGTCGCTCCGGGCGCAAGCCCTGCGGCAATCCAGCTCGGCTTCGCTGGGCAACGGCGCCTGAGCATTGCTTCGAACGGAGACCTTCGACTCGATGGACTGCGCGGCCAGATCGTCTTGCCTAAGCCCCTCGTCTACCAGGAGGAAAAAGGCCTTCGCAAACCCATTCCCGCCAGCTTCCGCCTCGCAGCCGGGAACACAGTTACCTTCCGCATCGGCAATTACGATCCTGGCCGCCCGCTGATCATCGATCCGGTTCTCGTCTACTCCACCTACCTCGGCAGTTCCTGGTCCAACTCTCCAGGCCTCGGCGACTCCGGCAACGGCATCGCCGTCGATGCCAAGGGCAGCGTCTACGTCGTCGGCGCCACGTACGGCACCAATTTCCCCACCACGACGGGAGCCTTTCAAACTGTAAACGGTGTCTCCGATACCGGCCACGGCAGCAATGTCTTCGTCAGCAAATTCAACGCCACCGGCACCGCTCTCGAATATTCCACCTATCTCGGCGGCAACGGCCTTGCCACGACCAATCCATATGCCTACAACGTCGGCGACTACGGTAACGCCATCGCGGTCGATACCTCCGGAGACGCATTTCTCACCGGATGGACGTTTTCCACCAACTTCCCCACAACCACGGGAGCCTTTCAGACCGTCAACAAAGCCGCAGCCGTCGGGTTTGCTACTGCCTTCGTCACAAAACTCAACGCTACCGGCACCGCGTTGATCTACTCGACCTATCTCGGAGGAGTCAGCACCGCCTTCGAAAGCTCATTCGAAACCGACGCCGGCAATGCCATCGCCATCGACACCGCAGGCAATGCATACGTCACCGGATTCACCCGCGCCAACAACTTCCCCACCACCAAGGGCAGCTACGAACCCAGTACACCGAATCCCTCAAACGAATATACCCCCGCCGCTTTCGTCACCAAGATCAATCCTCAGGGTACGGCACTTGTCTATTCCACCTACCTGGGCGGCTATGGATGCACCGTAACCGTCCCTTGTGGCGGCGCTTTCGTCGGCGACGTTGCCAATGCCGTCGCCATCGACGCAGCCGGAAACGCCTATATCGCTGGATCTACCTTCTCCAATCTATTTCCCACCACCAAAGGCGCCTTCCAGACCGTCAACCGCGACGCTGCCAATGGAGGCACCAACGCTTTCATCTCAAAACTCGACCCCACCGGAGCCAAGCTGCTTTACTCCACGTACCTCGGCGGCAGCGGTGCGCCGTCGACGGATTATCAATATCTTCCGGACTCCGCCAACGCCATCGCCATCGACAGCTCCGGCAACGCCTATGTCGCCGGGGTCACCGGCTCCACAGACTTTCCTATCACCCCCGGCGTCCTTGGCCCCGCCGCCAGTGGGCTCGGCACCGGATTCGTCACCAAGCTCAACCCCACCGGGACCGCGCTGACCTACTCCACCTTTCTCGGCGGTGACCACGCCTCCGCCAGCGCCATCGCGGTAGATGCCTCCGGCATTGCTTACGTCGCCGGGAACGCCGTTGCCGGAAACCTGCTGCTGAGCGCGGACGCCGTCAGCAAAGCCGGCGGCGCATTCATCGCCAAAGTCAAACCCGACGCCTCCGGACTCGACTACGCCACCCTGCTCGGCGGCTCCGGCGGAGACCAGGCCTTCGCCCTCGCCCTCGACGCAGCCGGCCACGTCTACGTCACCGGTGAAACTGCATCCCGCGACTTCCCCATCACCCCCGGAGCATTCCAGTCCACCATCGAGACCCAGGATGCCTTCGTCAGCTCCCTCGACTTATCCAAAGAACTGGACACCCGAATCTCCACCCTGACCACGCTGAGCACCTCCGCCCTCACCGCATCCGGCGGACAGACGGTGACTCTCACTGCCAAAGTCGCCCCGTCCACCGGGACGACTGTTGCTACGGGCCAGGTTGCTTTCTCCGGCCAGGACTGCTCGCACTACCAGTTTGCGTATACCGGATATTACTGGGCCAACTGCTCCGCTCTCGCCGTGCTGAACGCGACGCTCGACTCCACCGGCACCGCAACCCTCTCGGTGCCCGCCATCAAGGACGGCCAATATTCCTACTACGCCACCTATCTCGGAGACGCCACCCACTCTCAAAGCGATACCCTCGCCTCGGCAAGTCCGCTGCAGATACTGGTCACCGGGCCACCCTCTTCCATCTCCGGCAGCTCGTCCTATGAAGACTACGGCGTACCCTTTGAGTTGAATGCGTTCGTTATCGACGCAGCGGGGTACCCGATGGAAGGCTACACCGTAGACGGCATCGGTCACGGCCTCAAATTAACCCCCTCCTCCTACATCACCGACCAGACGGGCACAGCCTACTTCACTGCCACCGGCATCGCAGCGGGCACAGAACACGCGGCCTTCTATCTCGCCGGCACTCCGCTGGAAACAGTCTCCGCCGCTACCATCCTCAAGGTGGGTCTGAATGTGCAGTTACGCCCCGGCTCGCGGCTCTACGGCGGCGCGCTGCCCAGCTTTGCCCCAATCTTCACGGGGCTGGTGAATGGAGACACCGTCACCGTCACTCCCCAGACCACTGCGACCGCCACGTCGCCTGTCGGCACTTATCCCGTCACCGCGACGATCGGCGGACCCGCCGCGGCGAACTATAACATCACCGTCGTCGGCACCACCCTCACTGTCACTCCTGCCCCGCTCACCGTGCAGGCAAAGAATGAAACCGTCACTTACGGTCAAACTCCCGCTCCGCCGACCGCTTACAATCTCCTCGGATTCGTCAACGGAGAAACCACCAGCATCGTCACCGGCAAACCAGTCCTTTCCTCCCCCGTCACGTCCACTACTCCGGTCGGCTTTTATCCCATCGGCGTATCCGCTGGAACTCTCTCTGCCCCCAACTATTACTTCAGGACCGTAGGCAATGGCATGGGAACGGTCGGCGTCTATAAAGCGCCTCTCGAACTTGTGGTCGCCAACCAGACCATGCACCAGGGTGGCCCGGTACCAGCCCTTACCTACGCTCTGACGGGCTTCGTCAACGGAGACACCCAGGCAACTGCCGTCACCGGTGCACCCGTCGTCTCCACCTCAGCCACATCCAGCTCACCAGTTGGCCATTACCTCATCACCGCATCCGCCGGATCGTTGGCCGCACACAACTACTCCTTTACCGTGATCACCGGGATCATGACCGTCCTGCCGTAGTCCGGAGCCGGTCAATCCCTCCTTGGGAAGGGCGAATTCTCTCAAACACACCGTTCTCATCGTCCGCGAACCCACCGGGTTTCCACCCAGCGCCCTGGCTTGCCTGCGCAACTACGCCTCGCGGCATCCAAGGTATCGCTATGCGGACTTCCGTGGCGTACGATCTTCCTGAATGGAGGTGCTTCGTGCCGAGGCATTTTGATGCAATTATCATCGGGACCGGACAGGCTGGCCCGTCCCTGGCTGCACGCTTTGCTGCCGCAGGCAAGACAGTCGCCATCGTGGAGCGGAATAAGTTTGGCGGCACCTGCGTCAACACGGGATGCATCCCGACCAAGACGCTCGTCGCCAGCGCCTACGCCGCTCACCTCGCCCGTCGCGGCGCTGAGTTCGGGTTCAACATCAACGGCGATGTGCGCGCCAATGTCCAAATGGATATGAAACGCGTCAAGGCACGCAAGGTTGAAGTCTCCGGCCGGTCGAACAAAGGCGTAGAGGAATGGCTGCGAGGTCTCAAGAATTGCACCGTCCTCCAGGGCCATGCCCGCTTTGCATCCTCTCGAACGGTGATTGTCAACGATGAGGTTCTCGAAGCCGACAAAATCTACATCAACGTCGGCGGTCGCGCCACCATCCCCGAGTTTCCCGGGATTCACGATGTGCCAATCCTGACGAACTCCTCGATGGTCGACGTCGACTTTTTACCGGAGCACCTAATCATTGTCGGCGGAGGTTATATCGGGTTGGAATTCGGCCAGATGTATCGCCGCTTCGGCAGCCAAGTCACCATCATCGAAATGGGACCGCGCCTGATTGGACGGGAAGATCAGGATGTCTCCGAAGAGGTGAAGAATATCCTTGGGTTGGAGGGGATACAGATCCGACTGAATGCCAAATGCATCTCGCTGGCCCCGCGCGACGGCGGAATCGCTGTCAGTGTTGAATGCGGCGAAGGCGGCCCGGAAGTCTCAGGCAGCCATGTTCTGATTGCGGTGGGACGAACTCCCAACACCCAGGATCTGGGTGTCGACCAGGCCGGAGTTGTGACCGACCAGCGCGGCTACATCGTCGTTGACGACCAGTTGCAAACCAGCGTGCCGGGCATCTGGGCGCTGGGCGACTGCAACGGCCGCGGCGCCTTTACGCATACCTCCTACAACGACTACGAGATCGTCGCCGACAATCTCTTCAACGCAGACCATCGCCGCGTCTCGGACCGCATTACAGCTTACGCGCTGTATACCGATCCGCCGCTGGGCCGATGCGGTATGACCGAGACTGAGGTACGCAAGTCCGGGCGTGCGGCGCTAGCCGTAAAGTATCCGATGGCGCGAGTTAGCCGGGCCTTTGAGAAAGGCGAGACGCAAGGATTCATGAAGATTGCCGTTGACGCGGAGACAAAACAAATACTCGGCGCGGCGATTCTTGGAACCGGAGGCGATGAAGTGATTCACGTCTTGCTGGACATGATGTATGCGAAAGCGCCCTATACGGTGATTCAACGCGCCATGCATATTCATCCCACGGTTTCAGAATATCTCCCTACCATCTTAGGCAAGCTGGAACCGCTCAAATAGGAGTAGCCATGACAAAGACGCCCTTGTCATGGCTATCTCTTGCTACTTCGCTGTTGGAGCCGGTGATTCGATGCGAGGCAGCATCTCCGCGCGTGTCGCGGCATTGTAGGCAAACCACGCTTCGATCATCGCGCCCTGCATCACATCGCCACTCTGCACGCGGTCGTATAAATCCATGTTGGAGTGGTGCGTGCGCGAGCCGTATTCTAGCGGATCCTGCATGAATCCGATGCCGTCCAGGCCGATCCACGAGAAGCTCGTAGAGTCCGTTCCGCCCGGCTGCGTGGTAGGACCAGCCGTCAGACCAACGACTGACTCGATGCCAAGATCTTTAATCGGCGCGATCCACGACTGGAAGATCGCCGCAAGCTCGGCATTGCCCAATGCGGAAACCGCGCGGAACTTCCCCGAGCCCGAGTCGTCGTTGAAGTACACATCGAGCTTGTCGTATTCCGGAGTCTTCTTCATGGTGTCGCGCGGGGCAAAGTGCTGCTGCACATAAGCCAGCGAACCGTACAGACCTTCTTCTTCGCCACCCCACAACGCCACGCGTACCGTACGAGCCATAGGCTTGTGCAACGTGGCCAGAATGCGCACGGCCTCCATGGCGACCGCCGAGCCTGTGCCATTGTCGGTTGCCCCGGTGCCGCCCTGCCAGCTATCGAAGTGGCCGCCTA